>UMBE01069056.1_pt1 | contig 75666 bp, 64 predicted proteins | sample 1963881 | NCBI WGS metagenome assembly UMBE01 (sample SAMEA4835933, study PRJEB28245) | human gut metagenome | biome: gut microbiome; material: fecal sample | place: Denmark | collected 2008 | reverse complement strand
CAAGGCCGGTGCTGCCGTCGCTGCCGACGGTACGGAGCCCCTGACGCGGCGCGAAGCGGCGCGGATGACGGACGAAGCGCTGCATCCGTTCGACCGCGACGTCGATTTCGAAGGAAACCTGATAAAATAACGAACCATGAAGAAACTCATCCTCCTGCTGCTGGCCGCTGCCGTCGCGACGACCGCAGCCGCACAGGCGCAGCGCGATACGCTGACCTTCAACAACGACTATTATTTCTCCAAACGCAATGTCGAGGAGCTGGTGCCGGTCACCGGGCAAAATATCGTGATGCTGGGCAACAGCCTTACCGAGCGCGGTTTCTGGGCGGAGTATTTCCAGGGGAAACGCGTGCTCAACCGCGGCATCGGCGGCGACTGCATATCGGGCATGATCAACCGCGTGCAGCCGATCGTCGACGGACGACCGAAGGCTATCTTCATCATGGGCGGTGCCAACGACCTGCTTTTCTCGAAGATTTCGAACGAAAAACTCCTGCAGCAATACGAACGCCTGCTGGATATCATCGCCCGGGGAACACCCCGCACGAAGGTCTATATCCAGAGCCTGCTGCCGCTCAACGAGGCGCATAACGAAACTTTTATGAAAGGCAAGAATGCCCGTTTCGCCGAGTTCAACGCCCTGCTGCGTGCCATGGCCGAACGCCGCGGGCTGACCTTCATCGACATCTGGAGCGGTATGCAACGCAACGGGGAACTGCCCGAAGAGTACACGTTCGACGGCATCCACCTCAAGGCGGCGGGTTATGCCGTGTGGATCGAGAAAATCAGGCCCTACGTCAAATAAGCTGCCCGGATGAAACGTCTGTTTTTCGCGCTGGCATTGTGCGCGGCGTCGGGGGCCTGCATGGCCGGCGGCGACATGTGCTTCTATGAAGCCTGTTCGGACAAAATCCGCTTTACCGGCCGCGCCGCCGAAAACGGCGACGGCAGCCTGTCGTTCGACTGGAGCGGCTGTCATTTCACGTTCCGTTTCGACGGCAGCCGCTGCGCGATGCGTGCTGCGGATACCGGGCGTAACTACTACAACGTATTCGTCGACGGGCGCCTGTACGGCAAGGCGACCGTTGAGGGAGCCTCGTCGTGCGTGCCCCTCGCCGAAGGGCTTGCGCCGGGGCCGCATACCGTGACGGTGCAGAAACGCACCGAAGCCGAGCAGGGGCGCACGACGCTCTACGGCGTCGAGGCCGACGGTGCCCTGCTCGACCTGCCGCCCGCCCCGTCGCGGCTGATCGAGTTCATCGGCGACTCGCATACGTGCGGCTACGGTACCGAAGGAAAAACCGTCTCGGAGCCCTTCACCCCCGAGACCGAGAACTGCGACCTGGCATGGGGCTGCATCGTGGCGCGCTGTTTCGATGCCGATTACGTGCTCACGGCCCATTCGGGGCAGGGGATCGTCCGTAACTGGGCCGATGAAAAGGAAACCTCCGACCTGACTATGCGCCAGCGCATCCTGCGGACATTCGACATGACCGACTCGCCGCGGTGGGATTTCCGGGCCTATAAGCCCGATATCGTGGTGATAAAACTGGGCACGAACGATTGCAGCACGGGCATTACACCCTCCGAGGCCGCCTTCGGCAAGGCATTCCGTGAGCTTTACGGCGCCCTGCGCGAACACTACGACTCCGTGCCGATCCTTTACGTCATCCCCGACGGTGCGGAGGCGTTCTATCCCTATATGCAGTCCGTCATGGCCGGCCTGGAGGACGACGACCTGCATTGCGTCATGCATTTTACGGGCATCACCAACCAGGACGGCGACCTGGGGGCCGGGTACCATCCCAACCACCGCGGACACCGGAAGTTCGCCGCTGCGGTCATCCCCTACATCTCGACGATCATGGGGTGGGAGATGCCGATGGAGGTCATTCAATAGCTACTGAAACGATGAAAAAACTATTTTTTACCGCCCTTGCCCTTGCGGGTTTCCTCTGCGCTGCTGCGCAAACCCAGGACTGGGCGAACTTCGGCCGTTTCGAACAGGCCAACGACGAGGTGCGCAATCCGAAGGTCGTCCTCATGGGCAACTCGATCACCGAACTGTGGATCAAGACGCATCCCGATTTTTTTACGGCACACGGTTATGTGAGCCGCGGCATCAGCGGGCAGACCACCTCGCAGATGCTCGTACGCTTCCGGGCCGACGTGCTGGACTTGCACCCGCAGGTGGTTGTCATCTGCGGCGGGACGAACGACATAGCGCAAAATACCGGTTACATATCGTTGCCGCATATCCTGGGCAACCTCGTGTCGATGGTCGAGCTGGCACGTGCCAACGGCATCGCCCCCGTGCTGTGCTCGTTGTTGCCCGCGCGTGAATTCGGCTGGCGCAAGGAGCTTGAACCCGCGCCCCGGATCATCGAGCTGAACGCCATGATCCGCGAGTATGCCCGCAGGGAGAATATCCCCTTTGTGGATTACCACGCGGCGATGTCCGAACCGGACGGAGGCATGGTAGCGGCCTATACCTACGACGAAGTCCATCCCACGGCCGCGGGGTACGACGTGATGGAGAAGATTCTGCCGCCCGTCGTCGACGCGGTGCTGAAGAATCCGAAAAAGTATCGGCGGCGTTAATAGCCGGCAGGGGCAGAATTATAAGAGGGCCGGGGAAATAAGCATTCCCCGGCCCTCTTATTCTTGCAGGCAGATCGCAGCGGCCTTCCGTTATTTTGGCCCCGTGACCTTATTCCCGGAGCAGCAATACACAGCTGCCCGGTGCGTCGGCCTTTATCTTCAGTTTATTCCGTCCGGCGGCCGAAATGCGGATGCCGCCGTTCTGTTCGGCCGTTCCGAAATGCCGCAGGTCGAGGTATCCGGGCAGTGCCAGCGTCCTCTTGCAAGCCCGCTTGCAGTCGATGAAAACGGCCGTATGTCCCCCGACGCTGCCTTCGTAGCACAACAGGTCGGCATCGTCGGCGACGGGCGTCTCGAACCAGGTGTAGACACCCCGCCAGCAGGTCTTGTCGCCGTTCTCCATCCGTTTGTTTCCGATGAGCTTGTGGTAGCTCTTGCCGTAGGGCGCATAGATGAAGATGTCGTCCTGCCCGTCCAGCAGCGCGTGGTCTCCCAGCCCGTCGGGCAGCAGCCAGGTCGCTTGGTACCCCTGTCTGTTCTTTTCGACGTAGCGCCGGAAAAGGGGGTATTCCTGTTTGGTGAACGTCGATGCCTTCGCCGCTTCCGTCCAGTCCGTGTAGGCCCCGCCCGGGGTGAGTACGTGCGTCTCGCCTTCGAACATCGACTGCATCCCGTAATAGATGGCGATGGTCACGGGCGCGGCGTTGCAGAACCGGTGCGAGGCCGTGACCTCGATGTTGTTGCGGCGGACAGTGTATGTCACCGATTCCCGGCACAGGGTGTCGCGCAGTTCTTCGCCGCCCGCGGCGTTCCGGTAAGGGCGTGTCGGGTCGAGGATTACGTTTTCGGCCTCGACCGTCACCCGATTTGCCCATAGCGTCGTGTCGCCTTCGATGCGGTTGCCGTCGGCCAGCAGGGTGTAACCCTCGCTGCGTGCCGTGCGCGCCGTGCGTTCCCTGTATTTGTGGTTGCCCCCGCACCACCCGCATCCGGGGATGGCGAAAGGCCCGATGTTGTCGCTGTACGTCGAGTTGAGCAGGACGGCGGGTTCGGCCTCGGGCTGCGTGGAGGGAAGCGCCGCCCTGTTGCGCGTGATGCCTACGCGGTAGAACGTGTAGAGCTCGTTGAACATGCACCGCCTGAACCAATAGGTGATATCCGTCCGTTCGTCCAGCTTGGCCGAAATATAGAGGTCGCCGCCCTGGCGTTTGACATACATCGCTTCGGAATAGGGGCGGTCGTGTCCTTTCCCCCTGCTGCGCTTCGGGGCATCCTCCCCGGCACAAAGTGCCGTTGCGGGCGCCATGCATCCCAGCAACAGCAGGCAGGCCATGATTTTCAAATGTTTCATCGTTGCGTTTTTGTAGGGAAGCGATGCATCCGGGCGCGTCCCGGGTGCATCGCCTGTATACCGGGGTATCCGATGCCCGGCCCGCTTACTTGCGGGTGAGCTTCAGGAAGAGGTCGGGACGGTCTGTGGTGATGTAATCGACCCGGTTTTCGATGGCCCACATCATGTCGGCCGGGTTGTTTACCGTCCATACGTTCGAGGCCATCTTCAACGCCTTGATGTCGTTGAGCCACGTCGGGTTGTTCAGGTATACGCCGTAGTTGAAATCGCAGCCCGTCAGCCCCATCGCCTTCAGGTCTTTGGGCAACGTGCCGCCTCCCAGGTACATCAGCTGCGTCTTTGCGGGAGCCAGCCGTGCCAGCTCTTTCATTATGTGGAGCGAGAACGAGATGTAGGTCACGCGTTTCGAAAGCCCGTACCGGCCGACCATCTTCACCACGGCCTCGGCCGCTGCGGTTTCCGCCTCGGGTGTGGCGTGGGGCTTGAGTTCCAGAACGAGGTGTACCTTCGTATCCTTGGCGGCCTCGAGGTATTGCGCCAGCGTGGGCATCGGCTCCCCGTTTTCGAGCTTGAGCGTCGTCAGCACGGTCGAAGGGGTGCTCTGTACCTCGTATCCGTCGTGCCAGCCGTCGTGGTTGAGCACCGGAACGCCGTCCGAGGCCATCCATACGTCGAATTCCACGCCGTACACGCCCAGCTGGTCGGCCTTGAGGAGCGAGGCGATCGAATTCTGTGTCGAGCCGTCGGTGTGCCAGAAGCCCCGGTGTGCGACCACGCGGGTCTTGTTCTTCATCGGGATGCCGTATTTCAGGTAGCGGCGTGCCTGGATGATCCGGGCCAGGCGATCCATCAGGGCCTTGTCTTTCGGGTTGTCCGACTCGTTGAGGGTCAGTACGCCGCGGTTCCCGCAGTAGTAGGCGACGGCCGAAGAGTTGAAGACGTCGTTCTTTTCGAAGTGGTTGATATAGGCCGCCATCCGGTCGTGCGACGAGTTGGGGATCGCCGCCGTGGCCTTCTCGTCGAATTCGAACTCCATGGCCATCCCGTGGCGGCGGGCCGTGGCACAGGCCTCGTCGAGGCGGCTGTCGGGGATCGAGTGGTTGAAGAAGTGGTTGGGCTGCTGGTAAGCCACGTCGAAGCCCAGGCGTTTCCACTCCTCATGGCCTTTGGCCTGCCAGTAGGGAATCCAGTAGAAAAGCTTGCCTTCGGAGTGGATGTATTCGCTCAGCGGAATGGTGAGCTCCGCGCAGTGGTGGGTGTCCTCGGCGACCCAGTAGAAGCCCGAGAGTTCCAGGTGCTTGTATTTGGCGGCCTTGAAACGTTCGACCAGCTCCCCGATGTACCATTTGGTCGCGGCGATCTGATCCTCCTCTTTCGAGAAATCCATCTCCCGGCCGTCGAGCTTGCCCCAGTCCTTCTGGCCGCGGATCGCTTCGGGAAGCCCCAGTACGATTTGATGCCTGAAGGCGGGCTTTCCGAGCTCTTTTATCTCCTGTCCGATGCAACGGTCGAGCGCCGAAAGCGACTTGCCCTGCTCGAAAATCCGATCCAGCAGCCACTCCCATTCTGTCCTGCGGGCGTTGAGTTTCTCGTAGCCCACGGTGTAGTTGCGTCCCGAGCCGTCCTTGAACTCGAGGAACAGGAAGCCGTCGAAGAGCCAGTCTTTCGAGCCGTCGGCAAACCGGTGTACGACATAGGGACGGAATTCATCGACCGTCCAGTCCAGCCGGTGGCTGCCGCCCTGGTAGATCAGAGCCAAATCCTGAATTCCGGTCGTCCGGTAGCCCTGCTCGGCGGCGGGTTTGCCGGACGCGGCGGGCTGTTGCCGCAGCGGGTTGCCGATCACGAACCGGCAGAATTCATGGAACAGTTCTTTGTCCTTTGCGGCCGTCGATGCCCACAGATCGTAAAAACGGTTGGTGCCGTGGTAATAGCTCAGCGGCTTGCTTCCGTATACGCCGTGTTTTTTCGCTCCTTCCATATACTCGCGGAACCTTTTTTTGTAGACGTCGGAGTTCTGCTCCCCCTCGAGGATGTTCTCGTCGAATTCGAATTCCATCGCCAGGTCGTGCGCCTTGATGTCGGAGAAATAGCGTGACAGCGGCCTTGCGCCCTTGTCGTCCCAATAGTGGTTGGGCTGCATGTAGGCGTAGTCGATGCCCATCTCCTTCCATTTGGTGTAGCCTGCGGCACGGTTGTAGGGTATCCAGCAGAAACTCTGGTTGATCGAATGCAGGTATTCCGCAACCTGGGGGATGACCTCTTCCGACTTTTTCAGTTCGTGGCAGTAGCCGTCGCCCGGCGTCACGATCTCCTCGGAGATGGGGTAGAACCCCGCCAGTTCGACGTACTGGTAATTCCCCTCGTCGAAGCGCCTGCGCACCTGGTCGATATACCATTTGCAGGCCGCAACGCGGTCGGCACCCTTGGCGAAATCCATCCGCCGCCCGTCGAGCGAACCCCAGTAGGTCGTCGACTCGCTCGTGTCGTCGTACTTCCGGTAGATGATCGGGTCGGGCATTACCATGACGACCTTGCGCTTGGCCGGGGGCGTGCCCAGCCGCTGTGAAGCCTCCTTTACGGCCGCTTCGAGGGCGTTCACGCCGTTGTCGCCGTCGAACCAGTAGTCGATCAGCTCCTTCCACTGCTGTTTGCCGGCCGAAACGCCCTGGCCCCGCAGCACGCCTACCATGTAGGCGTATTTACCCCCGTCGGGGCGGCTGCTGTCCTGGAATTCGAGGAAGAGGAACCCGTCGAAGAGCCAGTGCTCCCTGCCCTCTTCGTCCACATAGGTCACGAACGGGGTGAAACGCTCCTTGTCCCAGCGGTACGGGGTGCGGTGGTGGCTGCCACCGTAGCACAACACCAGGTCGGTATAGGACGGTATCGCGTCGCGTTCCTGTTCCCAGGCGTACATTTTCGGTTCGGAATCGCGGGTTGCCGGGGCCGCGTCGCCCGTGGGGCCGTTCGCCGCTGTGGCGGGCGTATGGTTTGCGGCCAATGCCGCTAAGAGGGTGCAAAATGCGAAGGTCTTGAGTTTTTTCATCTGTTTACGGATCGTTAATCGTTATTTGCGCATCGGGTTGTCGAGTACGAAGCGGCAGAATTCGTGGTAGAACTCCCTGTCTTTGGCTGCCGTCGATTTCGACAGGTCGTATAAGGCGTTGGTGCCGTGGTAGTAGCTCAGCGGCTTTGTGCCGTAGACATTGTTCAGCCTGGCTCCGGACATGTATTCGCGGAAACGCTTCTTGTAGGTGTCGCAGTCGGGATTGCCCTCGAGGAGCGCCTCGTCGAACTCGAATTCCATGCCCAGGCCGTTGGCCTTGACGTCGGAGAAGAACTGCGACAGCGATTTTTGTCCCTCCCAGAAGTAGTTGGGCTGCATATAGGCGTAGTCTACGCCCAGCTGCTGCCATTTCTTATACCCTGCGGCGCGGTTGTACGGGATCCAGTTCAGGGATTGGTTGATCGCATGCAGGTATTCCGCGAGCGGAGGGATGATCTCGTCTGATTTCTTCAGTTCGTGGTTCCAGCCGTCGCCCGGCGTGACGAGTTCCTCGGAGATGATGTAGAACCCCGCCAGGTCGATATACTGGTAGTTGCCCAGGTCGAAACGCCTGCGTACCTCGTCGACATACCACTTGTAGGCCGCGATGCGGTCTTCGGCCGTCGAAAAGTCCATTTTGCGGCCGTTCAGCTCGCCCCAGTAAACCGTGGAGCCGGGGTCGCCCTTGCCGTTGCCCTTGCCGTCGTAAACCTTGTAGATGATCGGGTCGGGAAGTACCATGATGACCTTGCGTTTGGACGGGGGTGCGCCCAGGCGTGCCGAAGCGTCCTTCACGGCTCCTTCGAGGGCATCCATGCCGCTGCCGCCGGCGAACCAATAGTCGATCAGCTCTTTCCATTGCGTCTTTCCGGCCGAGAACCCGTAGTCCTTCATCAGCCCAACCATGTAGGCGTAATAACCGCCGTCGGGACGGCTGCTGTCCTGGAATTCGATGAACAGGAAGCTGTCGAACAGCCAATGTTCCTTGCCCTGTTCGTCCACGTAGCTCACGCTCGGGGCGAAACGCTCCTTGTCCCAGCGGTACGGGGTGCGGTGGTGGCTGCCGCCATAGCACAGCACCATGTCCGTATAGGAGAGTATCCCGTTGCGGCTTTGTTCCCACGGGTACATCTGCGGGCCGGGGGCGTCGGTGGTGAACCGGACATACTGCATCTGGCTGTATTCGCCCGAGTCGTTGCAGGCCACGGCGAAGACCGTGTAGGTCGTCTGCGCCGCCAGGCCGTCGATCTCGACCGTCGTCCCGGTGTATTGCGTGCCGTTCTGGGCGACGCTCTGCGCCGTTTCGGACGTAATGACCCCTGTGGCCTTGTATATGATTTTGACGGACGTGGCGTTCGTGCGCTTCATGTTCAGCGTCACCGAGTTGGCGCCCGACGATGCGATCGTCATGCTCAGGGCCGGTTTCGAGCCCCCGGAGGGTTCGTCGTCCCCGTCCCCGCAGCCGATGAACGACAGGCAGCAGAGAAGCGTGAAAATGATTCGGTAATTCGTCATGGGATGTCGGTTTTTTTATTTGTTTCCCTTTCCGGAGTGTTGCGTCCGTACCGGGTTGTTCACGACGAAACGGCAGAATTCGTGGAAGAACTCCCTGTCCGTTTCGTCCGTGGAGACCGAGAGGTCGTAGAGGGCATTGCTCCCCTGGTAATAGGCCAGCGGGCGGGTGCCGTAGATGCCGTGTTTCTTTGCATATTCCATGTATTTGCGCATCCGTGCCCGGTATATGTCGCTGTGCGGATCCGCGCTGAGGATCGAAGCCTCGAATTCGAACTCGATGCTCGTCCCGGCACGGTTGATCTTCATGCAGGCGGAATCCAGGTTGTTTTCCGGCTTCCAGTAGTGGTTGGGCTGCATGTAGACCTGGTCGAAGCCGAATTTGCGCCAGTCGTCATGGCCGCGGGCGTCGTAGAACGGAATCCAGCTAAACGTGTAGTTGAGCCGGTGGAGGTAGTCCGCGATCTCGGGGAGCAGGATGTCCGAACGGGTCAGATGGTAGCTGTACTCCGTGTCGTGCGGCTGGGCGGCGATCTCGCGGATCCAGTAGAACCCGGCCAGGTCGATGTATTTGTAATCGCCTTGGGCGAACCGCGCCCGCACCTGGTCGATGTACCACCTGCAGGCCGCTACGCGGTCTTCGTTGCTGTTGAAATCCAACCGGCGCCCGCCGAGTTCTCCCCAGTAGGTCGTCGTGGTGGTCGTGTCGATGTAGTGTCGGTGGATGATCGGATCGGGGAGCATCATGATCACGCGGCGTTTGCAGGGCGCTTTGCCCAACCGTGCGGTGGCCTCCTTGACGGCCTGTTCCAGGGCGTCGACACAGTTGCCCTTTGTGAAATAGTAGTCGATCAGCTCCTGCCACTGCTCCTTGCCGGCCGATACGCCCGTGTCGCGCAGCACGCCCGTCATAAACGAGTAGGCGCCGCTGTCGGGGCGGTCGACATCCTGCGATTCCAGGAAGATGAAGCCGTCGAATAGCCATTGTTCCTTCCCGTCGGGGTCGACGTAGGTGACATAGGGGGCGAAGCGCCCCTTGTCCCACAGGAAGGGGTTGCGGTGATGGCTGGCACCGTAGCATAATACGGCATCGGTCGTGGTCGCCGGACTCTTGTGTTTCTTCTCCCACGGGTACAGCTTGTCCTTCGGGCCTGCGGTGCCGCTCGGGAGGGTGAAAACCAAGGCTGTTACCACTGCAATTGCTACTGTAAAAAGTCTGCGAGTCATGTCTTGTCGTTTTTATCCGACCCCGGAGCAGTCTCTTCCGTCCGGGGTCAATATATCCGTTTATGGGTTATTTCCTGTCCGTTGTCGGTCGTTGTGCCCGTAACGGATTGTTTATGATGAACTGGCAAAGTTCGTCGAACAACTCCCGGTCGGCCTCGTCGTCCGAAGCGTGGAGGTCGTAGAACCCGTTGGTGCCATGGTAATATGCGAACGGCCGTTTGCCGTAGATGTTGCGTCGTTTGGCGTAGTCGATGTAGTCGCGCAGCCGCTTGCGGAATGTTCCGCTGCCTTCGCGTGCGTTGAGCAGCGTGGGCTCGAACTCTATTTCCATGCCGATGCCCAGGCTGTCGATCTGTCTGCAAACCTCATCCATGTCGTTCTGCGGCTTCCAGTAATAGTTGGGTTGCAGGTAGACCTGGTCGAACCCGAACTGCTGCCATACGTCGTACCCGCGCGAGCCGTAATAGGGTATCCAGTTGAACGTATAATCCAGCTTGTGGAGGTAATCGGCGATATGCGGAAGCATGATGTCCGAGCGGGTCAGGTGGTAGCTGTACTGTGTGTCCACCGGCCGGGTGACGATCTCGCGCAGCCAGTAGAATCCCGCCAGCTCGATATGTTCGTAGTTGCCCCGGGCGAACCGCTCCCGTACCCGGTCGATATACCATTTGCAGGCGGCTATGCGGTCTTCATTCCTGTTGAAATCCAGTTGCCGCCCGTCCAATGCTCCCCAATAGGTCGTACTCGACGTCGTGTCGATATAGTGCCGGTGAATCACCGGGTCGGGAAGTACCATGATGACCTTGCGCTTCTGCGGGGCTTTGCCCAACCGCGCGGCGGCCTCCTTCACGGCCTCTTCGAGGGCCTCGACCCCGTTGCCGTCCGTGAAATAATAGTCGATCAGCTCCTGCCATTGCGCCTTGCCGGCCGATTCGCCCTTGTCGCGCAGATGCCCCGTCTCGAAGGCGTAGAGTTCTGCGTCGGGACGGTTCGTGTCCTGGAATTCCAGGAAGATGAACCCGTCGAAGAGCCAGTGCTCCCCGCCCTCTTTATCGACATAGGTGACATAGGGCGCCAGCCGTTCCTTGTCCCACAGGAAAGGGGTGCGGTGGTGGCTGCCGCCGTAACATAACACGGCATCCGTGGGGGGCTGCAGGTTTCTGCGGTGCTGCCCCTGCGGGTACATGGTTCGGGAACAACTGCCCGCGAGAAGCAAGGATCCTGCGGCCGTTGCGAACGGAATGATATTTTTCAGGAATTTGAGCATCGTAGTCGGTAAGTCGTAATTCGTAAAATTAAAATTAATCCCGTTGTGAAAGAGAATGAACTCACAACGGGATTAATCGTTTGTTAATCAGCGTGTAGTCATTATTCGAGTCCGAAGCACCATACGTCTCCCAGTTTACCCCGGTTTTCGAGGGCGACCGATTCGCATTTGACGATCACGAATTTCAGGTAGCGGCCTGTGGTAACTTTTTGAACCGGATAATCATAGGCTTTTACTGCCCCGACCGTTCCAGGGGGGGTATAGATACCGTCCCATTCGCGCATGCCGCTGGCGACGAGTGTCCATTGGGTGTTTTCTCCATCGTACTCATCGGCCAGGTAAATTTCGTAATCCAAGTACGCACCTTGGCTGTCTGTCGTATCCTCGATTCTGAACTTGGTGATAGCCTGGCGTTTGCCCATATCGCCGACAATGGTGATCGGATAGACGTTGGGGGTTATCCACCAGGGAATCCAGGAGTCGCCTCCGGTTGAAGCTCCGTTGAACAGATTGCTGGTCACATAGTTGTCAATCCAGGCTCCGCTTCCTCTGTTCGGATCTTTCGCATAACAGATGTCTTCGCCTTCGAGAATGGGCCAAGGAGCTGTTTTGGTACCTCTGAACTCAGCCGGGGCGAGCGGGAGGTAGAGTGTTTCCCCGAATTTTACGCCGTCGGTCGTCGAGGTGATGCGTACCGGTATCAGGTAATCGTTGTTTTGACCTGCGAAAAGACCGGTCATTTTGTCTATGCCGATTTTACAGGAAAATGCTGCCGAAACTTTATCGACGGCAATTTTTGCGATCTTTTCCGTTGTGACGGTTCCTTGCGGGATCACCTTGTAGGCGGTGCCGTTGGCCGCGTTGTATGCGTCTACCAGGTTCTGGTCACAGTCGACGTCGTAGTTTATCGTCACTTCGCTGCCGGGAACCGGCATGTTGAGCGTGATCTCCCCGTCGAAGACATATTCGGAGCCTGCCAGTGCGTTGGACGTAAGCGTCATCGAAGCTGTCGCGCTTTCGAGCCGGAGGAAAATTCGGTTCCGGCCTTCTGCCACGGGCACTCCGTTTCCGGAAAGTTCGAAGGGAATCACATAGGTGATGTCCGGATCGAGGGCATTGACCGTTTCGGAATCCCATTTGAGACCGACGAATTTACGTATATCCTTCTCCCCGAAATGAAGCGACGGGGTGAATTCGTAGCAATTCGACGGTAATAGCGTATAATCGGTTCCGTTAGCCGTATTATAGTCTCTGAGGGCGGTTTCCGAAACCTCTATATGGGCGGTTGCCTCAGAGAGGCCCTTGCCGTTTTTTACGACAGGTAGTTCGTACTCTTCAGTATATACCGATACCGTCATTATATTTTGCAGGTCATCCGCAGTGCCGAGGAACGAAATACTATCGTCTACCATGAAGTTGTTGCGATTGTCCTCGCAGCCGGCCAGGGCGGCCGAAGCAAACAGTCCTGCAATCAACAGTTTCCACATATTTATTTTCATAGGTTCGAGCATTTATTAATGTCCGTAATTCTGGGTCATATTGGTCATTTCGGCCATCTGTGCCGCATTGATCGGGTGGAGATAGTCCTTGTCGCGGAATACGGCCGGGGCGCCGACGTAGTCGGTGTGTACGCGTTCGTAGGACTCTTCGTACGTGGTGGCGCTTACGTGCAGCGTCCAGTTCTCGCTCGGGTATTCTTCCTTGGCGATCATCCAGCGACAGGCGTCGTAGTGGCGCATCGCTTCCAGTCCGAACTCTACCATGCGTTCTTTCTGGATGCACCAGCGGAGCAGCTCCTTGTTCCCTTTGATTTCGGGGTAAGCGACCTCGATCTTTTTCAGTCCGACACGTGCGCGCACCTTGTTCAGGTATTCGAGCGCTGCGGTCTCGTCGCGCTGGGGCTTTTCGTTGCAGGCCTCGGCGTAGTTGAGATAGATTTCCGCCAGGCGGAAGGCCGGATAAACCGTTTGCATCGAAGTGTAATCCTTGGCTTCGCGCAGCGACTTGTTGGTTTCGAGCAAACGGCGCCATACATAGCCTACGCGGGTGATACCGCCGCCTTCACCAGCATTCCACTTATTGGTGCAGGCGTCGTTGTTGTAGCAGGTGAACTTGATATTCTCCGTCTTGTTGGGCCACCAGAAACCGTTGGGTACGAGGCAGGCGTAATAACGGGGATCGCGGTTGATACAACTGTTGTGGGCCTTGATGCCGTCGCCCCAGTCGATACCGGGCTGTTTGTACCCTTCGGTGAAGCCGGTGGCCTGATAACCCGATTGCGGGTCGACGATGGGTTTCGACATGTCGTTCTCACCCTGGTAGCCTGTCACGGGATAGCGTCCGGTCGTGTACATGGGGTAGCTGTCTACCAATTTCAGCGAAGGTTGGATACCGCCGTATCCCTGGAGAACGACACCCGATGCGCCGCCGCTTGTCATGCCGGGCATGGCGCATGCCAGCAGACCTCCGGTGCCGCCAAGCCACGAATAACCGCCCGAGCGGCTCCACCAGCCCCAGATGGTCTCCTTGTTCCAGGGCTTCAGCCTTACGCCCTGATAAGAGGACATGTAACGCGTGAACTCATCGGTCTGTTCCGTATCCTTGTAGAGATCGTACAAACCGGTCTCTGCCAACTCGATCACATCCCAGGCTGCCTGTGCTGCTGCCTCCCATTTGGTCTCGTCCTTGCTCTGCGGGAAGAGGAATTCCCCGCGAATGTTCTGCATCTGGCCTTTGTAAAGGTCGCACCCGTTGTATAACGGCGATGCTGCGTAAAGCAGTATGCGCGATTTCAGCGCCAGGGCTGCACCGCGCGTAACACGGCCGGCCCACTGTTTGCCGTCGATACCGATGTCGTCGGTGCGTACCGGCAGGTCGTTCTTGATTGCGTCGAGCTCCCCGACCATGAAGTCGATGTTCTGCTGTACGGTGTGGCGGTCTACGCTCTTGGCGTCGATCGTCTCGTCGGCGATCTGGTCGCCCCAGATGAATACCGGGCCGTATTGGCGGAACAGCAGGAAGTAGTAGTAGGCGCGCAGGAAGCGGGCCTCGGCCTTCATATAGGCAACTGTCGTCGGGGTGTCTTCCTTGTCGAGGTCGATATATTTCAGGAAGATGGAGCACTGGTTGATGCCGATGTAGTAATCCGGCCAGTAATTGAAGTTGGTCGTGGCGCTACTGTAATTACCGGTTCTGAACTGGGTGTAGTAGACCCACTGGTACCACGAGAAGAGCGCTTCGTCGGAGCGTCCTACCGTCCAGCCGTGCATGCCTACGACCTCTTCTTCCTGGGGAATGTAGGAGTAAAGGTGGCTCAGGTATTTCTGGACTTCGGTTTTTTGCCGGAAAATATCCTCGATCTTGGCCTGGTCGTCCAGTTCCACGTCGAAGAACGACTCGCAGGAGGACAGCGTAAAGGCCAGTAAGAGGGCGGTTGCGAATATTCGTATTTTTTTCATAGCTTATCCTTTTTTAGAAGTTGACGTTTGCACCGATTGCAAAGGTACGTATAAGGGGGTATACATTACCGTAATTCGCATTTACCTCAGGATCCCAGAGCTTGAAATCGCTGAATGTAACCAGGTTCTTTCCCTGGATATAGAACCTGATCTTGGACAGGCCCCATTTCTTGGTCATGCTTTCGGGTAGTGTATAGCCGATCTCCGCGTCTTTCAGACGCAGGAAACTCATGTCGCGCTGCCAGTAGGTCGAAAGTTGCTGGTTGTTGTCCACCTTGTTGAGCGACAGACGGGGGTAGGGTGCGTTGGGATTCTGGTTGTCGAGCGTCCAGCGGTTCTTGGCCACATCCTCGAAAATCTGTCCCATGCGGAGGATCGTCGACGAAGCGCCGAAAAGGTTCTGGCCCTGGATGATGCGGGTCACGTGGCCCACGCCCGAGAAGAATACCGATACGTCGATGCCTTTCCATTTGAGGCTGGCGCCGAAACCGTAGTTGATCTCCGGTACGAGCGTATAGCCGATGGCCACCTTGTCGAAGGTGTTGACCACGCCGTCGCCGTTGACGTCGCGGTACTTGATGTCACCCGGGCGTACGGTACCGAAATCCTGCTTGGGCCAGTTGGCGATATCCTCTTCCGACTCGAACAGTCCTTCGGCGATCAGGCCGAACTGCTGGTTGTTGGCAAAGCCGGCGAGGTTCTGGTATTTCCAGATCTGGTCGGGTTTGTCGTCGTAGAGTTTCTTGTTGCGGTTGTAGGTGAAGTTACCGCGTGCCGATATGCTGAAATCCTTGTTGAAGCTGTGGTCGAATTCGAGCGACATGTCGAAACCCTGGTTCTTCATGCGGCCGAGGTTGACCCACTGCGCCGTTTTCGTGCCGACCACCGACGGGGTGGATTCGCGCTGGATGAAGATGCCTTCGCGTTTCTCATAGAAATAGTCCGCCTGGATCTTGATCTTGTTGAACAGCCCCAGTTCGATACCGACGTCGGCCTTCGTCGCCTCTTCCCAGGCAACGTCGGGATTGCCGTACTCGCCGGTCGAATAACCGGGCAGACTGGTCTGTCCCAGATCGCCGAAAAGGAACCCGCCTGCATTGGTGTTCATGGTCGTATTGTAGGCGAAGCGGCGGCTTCCGCCGATTTCGTCGTTACCGATCTTACCGTACGAGGCGCGGATCTTCAGGATGTTGATCTTGTCGCGCAGCGGCTCCCAGAATTTTTCGTTGCTGATCATGTATCCTACGGCGTAGGAGGGGAAGAAGCCGTAGCGCTTGCCGGGAGCGAAATTCTCCGAACCGTTGTAACCGAAGTTGAACTCGGCGAAATACTTGTCGCGGAAGGCATAGGTGAAACGTCCGGCGATACCCATGTTCTTAGTCGGGTAGGCGTCGATGTAATTGAGCGGCCTGTTCTTGGATTTGCTGCGTACCGAGTAGAGGAACATGCCGCTTACGCGGTGGTCTTCCGCGAAGAGGCGCTCATAGATAAGCGAGCCCTCGAAATTGATGGCCGTCGTACCCGAGGAGTCCGATGTTGCGAGCTTCATATAGTTACTGCCGTTGGGATTGGCAGCGGTCAGCATCAGTTCGCCGTTTTCATCGCGCCCGGTGGCGTAGTAGGTTACCGGGGACATTGCCCGCTCCAGGAGGGTCGCATTCTGGGCGTCCCATGCGAATTTCACATTGGCTTTCAGTCCGGGGGTAATGATGTCCGAGAAATCCTGCGTAAGCGACAACAGGGATTGCGCCACCATGGTGTTGTAACGTCTATATCCGGTGTTGTTCAGCATGTTGTAGGGGTTGACCGAGCCCGACTCCTGCGGGATCGCCAGCATGCCGTTGGAATATACGGTCGGCGTAGCCACGGGGGTTACGTACATCGTATAGGCGTATAGGTCGTTCGTGCTCGTACATGGCGCGTTCTTGGTGGTATACTGCGTAGACAGCGAAAGACCCAGCTGCGTCGACTTGGTAATGTCGATGTCGATGTTCGAGCGGAAGCTGTACTTGTTGAAGTTCATCTGGGCATCGTAACGGTCATTGTCCGCGACATTGAACATACCGCCTTCCGTGTAGTAGGATGCCGAAACGTAGTAACGGATTTTCGGGGAGCCGCCCGTGACGCTCGCGTGTACGCGCCCGGTCATGGCCAAGTCCTTGAAGATGGTGTTGACCCAGTCGACGTTCGGATAGAGGTCGGGGTCGCGGCCGCTCAGGTACATCTGGCGGGCATAGTCCGAAATCGGCATCTCGGTGCTGCCGCTGTCGCGGTAGAGTTCGTTGTAGTAGTCGATCCACTGCGAAGCGTTCGCCAGCTCGGGCAGCTGGACAGGCTGCGTAATGCCGAATTCGGCCTTGACGCGGATCTGGGGCGCCGTCATTTCGGTGCCTCGTTTGGTGGTGATCAGGATGATGCCGTTCGCACCGCGCACACCGTAGAGGGCGGTCGCCGTTGCGTCCTTCAGGATGGAGAACGTGGCGATGTCGTCCGCGTCGACAAAGTCCATGTCGCGCTCGATACCGTCGACGAGCACCAGCGGGGTGGTTTTGGCACCGAACGTACTCTGTCCACGGATCCAGAACTCGGCGCTCGATCCGGGTTCGCCCGTACGCTGCATTACGACGATACCCGCCAGTTTACCTGCGAGGTTCGAGGAGAGCGAGCCGCTTGCCACTTCCAGTTCGCCGGCGTCGATGGTGTTGATGGCGCCGATGATACTCTCCTTGCGCTGTTTACCGTATGCGACTACGGTTACCGCCTCCAGTTCGGAAACCTTGCGCACCAGCTCGGTCACGATGTTGGTCTTCGTTCCGACGGGAATGCTCTGGGTTTCATAACCCAGGTACGAAATCTCGATTACATCGGTCGGCTTCACGTCGATCGAGAAGGTACCGTCATTACCCGTGATGACACCGCGGGTACTGCCCTTGACGATCACGGTGGCTCCCGGTACACCCGCCTTGGTCTCGTCCAGGACGCGTCCGGTCATCTTGACGTTCCCCCCCCCTTGCGGGGCGGTAACAGACGATTCCAGGCTGCTTGCGGAATACACAAATTCGGGATTTGCGCTCAATTCCGTAACCGATATAAGCCCCAGTATCAACACGAATGACCGGAGCATTATTTTACAAAAGAGCTTTTGTATAGTCATTGTCATATTTCCTCATTTATAATTACTTAATGTAGATTTGTACGGTTCGGGCGTCGGTCGGGCGCCGCAGGCCCGTACGTGTTGGATTGATCCTTGCTTGGCTAGAAGCACTTTGGATTAGTGTTTTCAGGAAGTCAATAGTTCGGGTCTCGTCTGTTTTACCATAGGCATGTTTTAGTTTGTAGGTATGGTGAATAATTAGTCGGTTTTATAATTCGTCTGCCGATATGGCTGTCAATGCCGAAAGAACTTGATACACGACAACATACGGCCTGTGTGGTACTTTCTTTTCTGTGAAATTCAGTTAAAAGTATTCATTATTCGGTAACAAATATAACAATAAAATTATTATCATTACTATTTTTGATAAGTTTTTTCACTTTAATGCGGTGCGGTGCGATTTGCCCGTCGGCGAATTAGTATACTTAATTTATTGATTGTCAATGTTTTAATTCTTGATTTCGAGCCATGATTTTTTTTTTTTGAAAAACTAATATCCTTTTTATCAGGCACTTGGCTTCTGGGCACTGGCTTAGGCAGGTCTTTGTTCTTAAGATTGTGTAATACAATATTTTATATTTTTATATTTCGCTTGTTCCCGAATTGTTCCTGACGGATAATAATTGCATGCCCTGATTTTTGCCGCTTCAATGATTTGAAAAGTTTTTTACTGTTCCTGGGCTTGTAAGTAAAATATTTTTGCTTATTTTTGTCCTGTAAACTTTCGGGCTTACCGGCTAACAAGGTATACCTATGTATATTATATTTGCCGTTTATGCCCGCATCCGGCTACGCCGGCCGTACCGCATGGAACTGCGCTGAGTTGAAAATTCAATAAAATACCCGGAATAAATGATGATTAAAAATTGTTGTATGCTGGTGGCGGGCCTCCTGCTACACACGCAAATATTCGCACAGGATAAAACGGCCGCAAGCCGTACCGGCGAGGACTATACCCTGTCGAACGGTGCGGTCGAGGCCGTTTTCAGCGGGAGCGGAAGCTTCGACATCGAAAAGTTGGTGCTCAACGGGAAGCAGGTCGTCGCGGCGGGCATGAACCGAACGCCGTGGATCCTGATATACAAAGGCCCCCAGGGTGAAAATCCGGAGTTGAAACCCGAACATGCCGTTTACCGCGGGGTGCAAGTCCGCGATGACGCCCGGGCCAAAACTTTGGTGTTCACGTGGGAGCTGACGTTGGACTACTCGCCGGTGAAATATCCCGTGCGGATGTACGTGACGCTTCCCGACGGCGGCGAGCTGCTGCAATGGAACATAGAGGCCGACCTGCCCGCCGGGTGGCTGGTCACGGATCTGAAATTCCCCAATGTCGTGATCGAACGCCCCGAAGACGGCAGGATCATCACCACCGAAGGCTGGGGCGTCGAGAAGCCGCTCGACATCGCCACGTTCGAAGCCCGTTACCCGTCGCATGCCTCCGCCATGCAGTTCCTCGTGGTACACAATGCCGAGGGTGCGTTCTATTACGGGACGGAAGACCGCCGCGGTTGCGGAAAGACCTATTCGGCGCAGTGTACGCCGACGACGGTTGCGTTCTGCGATGCCATCCCCGCCTCGGCCGGATGGATCGCGGACGGGACGTTCCGCCTGCCGTGGGTCTCGGTCACGGGTTTCACGCCGAAGGGTTGGGAAGATGCCGTCGTCAGGTGGTACCGTCCGTTTACCTTCACGACCGAGTGGGGTCGTAAGCCGCTCGCCTCGCGCAATATCCCGCAGTGGTGCTACGATGCCGACGCATGGGTACGTGCCAAGCACGTGACCGACCAGACCTACGATGCCGTCCGGCGTGCTGCCCGGTATTTCGGGAAAGGGCTGGGTGTGCACTGGTATTTCTGGCATCATTACCCCTACGATACCCACTATCCCGACTACCTGCCCGCGCAGGAGCGTTTCGCAGGGATGGTGCGTGATGCCCAGTCTCTGGGGGCGCGTGTGACGCCCTATATCAACGGCCGGCTCTGGGATCCGGCGGCCGACAGCTATAAGCGCGACCGCGGTTACGACGCGTCGTGCCGTAAACCCGACGGGTCGCTCTATACCGAGATTTACCCCACGTCGAAAGTCCTCAATACGGTGACCTGCCCCTCGACGGATATTTGGCACCGGAAGATCATCGGGCTGGTGGACAGCCTGCAACACGCGATCGGGGTGAACGGAATCTATATCGACCAGATCGCTGCGGCGGCGCCCGAACCCTGTTGGAATGAGGCGCACGGCCACCCGGTCGGGGGCGGCGATTTCTGGTACGACGGCTACCGCAGGCTTATCGGCGAGATCCGCGCACACCACCTGCTCGAGGACAGGATCCTGACCAGCGAGGAGAATGCCGAGTGCTATATCGACCTGTTCGACATGCTGCTGGTCGTCAATACGCCCCATGAGGAGGACAACTGCATCATCCGGCCGGTGTTCCCGATGGTCTATTCCGACCGTGCCGTCACCAGCGCCTTCACCTATACGCCGAGCGAGGCGGATAAGATGTCGCTGGGCGACTTCCGTTACGAACTGGCGAAGGCATTGTTGTGGGGTTCGCAGATCGGGTGGGTCGACCCCGTCCCGCTGATGTCGGAACAGGCCGTCAGCGAGGCGCGTTTCATGAAGACGCTCATGGATTTCCGCCGCAGCCTGCACGATGTCGTGTACGGCGGCCTCTTCATCCGCGAGCTCACCCCGGCGGGCGACAATCCCATCGTGAAGATCCCCGGGTTCGGCGATGACGCGTCGGTGCTGGCCGCCGAGTGGCGGAAGCCGGACGGCCGCAAGGTCTATATCGTTGTCAATATGGATGAAAAAAAACATAAGGTTTCGTTACCCGGCGTGGACAAGCCCTTCGAGGTGGCGGGTGCGTCCTGCAAGCGTATTGATTTGTAACGGGTAACGATGTCCGGGCAGGGCCCGGACAGGTTGGGTAGGAGAGGGTGCCCGGCGTAACGCACGCCGGGCACCCTTGTTTTGCGAGGGGGACTTGCCCGCCGGAATCCGCGTGATCGGCCGCAACCGCATCGTCTTCGCAAGGAGTATATCCCTGTCTGCGGGAATTACAGGCAGCCGTTCTGCGATTTCCTCTCCGCCCGTTCTCCGATGCCCCAAGGCGAGAAATAATGAACCGCGGGTTTATTCCATGTAAGTCATGACGTTGCCGCTGATCTGCTGCAACGATATTTCGCAAACCTTCGTATTGTATTTCGCCGTGAGGATGCGCTCTTCGGCATCGAGCAGGCTCTTCTGCGCTTCGCGCATCTCGATGCCCGGCAGGTCGCCCAGCAGGTAACGCTCCATGGCGATCTCGTAGTTCTCCTTGGCGGCGATCAGGTTCTCTTTTTCCAATTGGATCACCTCGAGGTTATTGCGGTAGGCCTGCCAGAAGTTCGACAGGTTGGCACGCAGCGACTGCTCGAGCCTTTCGCGCGTGAGCTGCGCATTTTCCACGTCGATGCGAGCGTTGCGCTGCTCCCGGCGGCGGTTGCCGTCGAAGATCGTAATGCCGAGTTTCACCCCGGCGTTCAGTCCCAGCGTCCCGCGCGACTGGGTCGTCCCGTTCCCGAAACGGTTGTAGGTGTAGCCGTATCCCGTCGTCAGGTTCAGATAGGGGTAGTTGCGCGCCTGCACGGTTTTCAGGTCGAGTTCGGCCAGCACATTGTCATGCCCTGCCAGCAGCAGAGAGGCATTCGTGTCGAGCGTCTGTGCCAGCAGCTCCTCCCATTTGAGCTCGCCGTTGACCTCGATCACCGAGTCGCGGATACAGAGCATTTCGTTGACGTCCTTGTTGGCCAGCAGTTCGTTGATGCGGATGCGCGAAGCCGAAACCAGCTCCTGCTGGGACATATATTTCGAACTGTCGGCATTGAAGTCCACGCGTGCCTGCAACAGGTCGAGGCGCGAGAAATTGCCGACGCTGACCCGCGCTTCGGTGATGCGCAGCCGCTCGCGCGAAAGCGCCACGGCATAGCGGAAATTCTGCAGGCGCAGCGTTTGCTGGACGTAATTGTAGTATTCGGCCGTCAGGCTGGCTACGAAGTCCTCGATCGTGATGCGGGTGCGGACAGTGCCCATCTCCTGCATCTCTTTGAGCTTTTTGTAGTTGGTACGGATGCGGAATCCGTCGAAAATCGTCCAGTTGAGGTTGATCCCGGCGTTGAACGTCTGGTCGTAGATGCCGTTGTCCGACCATGCGTCCCCTTCGCGCGGTGTGGTGCGCTCGTTGTCCAGCGCCCCCGAATAACCCGCCTCGAAGTCGATCGTCGGCACCATGCCGGCATTTGCCGCCGTGGCATTGTTGTCGCTGATGCGCTCCCCATTGCGCACGATGCGTATGTCGTAGTTGTTTTCCAACCCTATTTCCAGGCACTTGCGGAGGGTCAGCTCCTCCTGTGCCGCCGCCGTTGCGAAAATCCCCGCGGCCAGGGCCGATAAAATCACTCGTTTCATTGGGCTTCCTTATTTCTATTTCTTACTCCGGTCTGTCGATACGTAGCTGTATATTGCCGGGACGATGTAGAGCGTCAGCAGGGTGGATACCACCATACCGCCCACTACGGCGATACCCATGGCGATACGTCCGTTGGCACCTTCGCCCGTGGCGACGGTCAGCGGCAGCAGGCCGAGTATGGTCGAGGCGCTCGTCATCAGGATCGGGCGCAGGCGTTGCAGCGAGGCTTCCTCGATGGCGTGCAGTTTGTCGATCCCGGCTTCCTGCTTCTGGTTGGCGAACTCCACGATCAGGATGCCATTCTTGGCCACCAGGCCGATGAGCATGATGATGCCGATCTGGCTGAAGATGTTCATCGTCTGCCCGTTGGCGGCCATGAACACCAGTGCCCCCGCAATGGCCAGCGGCACGGTGAGCATGATGACCAGCGGGTCTTTGAAGCTCTCGAACTGTGCCGCGAGGATCAGGTAGATCAGCAGGATGGCCAGCAGGAAGGCGAACATCAGGCTCGACGAACTTTCACGGAACTCCTTCGAGTCGCCGGCCAGCGCCGTGCGGAAATCGTCGCCGAGCGTTTCGGCGGCGATGCGATCCATCTCGTCGAGCCCCTGTCCGATGGTCTTGCCCTTCGCCAGCCCGGCCGATACGGTCGCCGAGAGGAACCGGTTGTAGTGGTACAATTGCGGCGGGGCGACGTTCTCTTCCAGTGCGATCAGGTTGTCCAGCTGGATCATCTCGCCCTTGTCGCTGCGTACGTAGATCGACCGCAGGTCGGCGGGCTTGTTGCGTTGCTGGCGGTTGATTTCGGCCAGTATCTCGTATTGCTTGCCGTTCATGTAGAAGTAACCCATACGCTGGCCGCTGAGCCCGTACTGGAGCGTCTGGGCGATGTCGCGCGTCGAGACGCCCAGCAGGTTCGATTTGTCGCGGTTGATGATGATGCGCGCCTCGGGCTTGCTGAATTTCAGGTCGACGTCGGCCATCTGGAACACGGGGCTTTCGTAGACCTTGCGCATGAATTCGGGCAGCACCTCCTGCAACCGTTCGATGCCGGTGGCCTGCAGGACGTACTGCACGGGCATGTTGCCGCGGCGGCCGCCGAAGGTGCTCTGCTGCTGCACGAAGGCGCGGGCCTTGGTCTTGGTACGTACGGCCGCCGAAAGCTCCTCGGCGATCTCCATCTGCGAGCGTTTGCGGGTCGAGATGTCGGTCAGGGCGATCCGGACGTTACCCGAGCCGCTCGATACGCGCGCCGTGACCGACTGGGCCTCGGGTACGAGCGAATCGACCAGGCGGTTGATATCCTCGGTGTAGTCGCGCAGGTATTCGTAGGTGGCGCCTTCCGACCCGCGGGTGTTGATCGAAATCTGCGAGCGGTCTTCGAGCGGCGCCATTTCCGCCGGGATGGCCCGCCACAGCCAGCCGATCAGTCCGATCATCAGGGCAATGAGCGGCAATGCCAGCCAGCGCCGCCGCAGGAACCCGGCCAGCGTGCGCTGGTAAAAGTTGTTCATTCCCACGAAGAAGGGTTCGGTCTTGCTGTAAAACCAGCTTTTGCGCTCCTGCCGCACCAACAGTTTGGTCGCCAGCATCGGGGTGATGGTCAGCGCAGCGAAGGTCGAGATGACCACCGCGCCCGAGATCACCATGCTGAATTCGCGGAACAGGCGGCCGGTCATGCCTTCCATGAAGACGATCGGGAAGAACACGGCGATCAGCGTGACCGACGTCGAGATGACGGCGAAGAAGATCTCCTTGGCGCCTTCGATGCCGGCCTCCTTGGGCGTCATGCCGCGTTCGATGCGGATGTAGATGTTCTCGGTCATCACGATGGCATCGTCGACCACCAGCCCGACCGAGAGCACCACGGCCAGCATCGACAGCACGTTGATCGAGAACCCGGCGACGTACATCAGGAAGAACGTGCCGATGAGCGAGACCGGGATCACGATGCACGGGATGAGCGTCACGCGCCAGTTGCGCAGGAAGAGGAAGATGATGATGATGACCAGGACGAAGGCCTCGTAGACGGTCTGTCGCACCTCGTCGATCGAGGCGCGGATGAAGCGCGTGTTGTCGAACCCGTAGGAGGTCACCACGTCGTCCGGCAGGTCTTTCTTCATCGTCTCCATGCGCTGGTAAACCGCATTGGCGATGTCGATGTGGTTGGCTCCCGGCTGGGGGATCACCACGACGCCCACCATCGGGATGCCGTTCATCTTCATGTAGCTGCGCGTATCCTGGGGGCCCAGTTCGGCGCGTCCCACGTCGCTCAGGCGGATGATGCGGTTGGAGGCTTCGCGTACGACCAGGTCGTTGAACTCCTGCGTGGTGTGCATCAGCCCCATCGTGCGGATCGTCAGCTCGGTGGTGTTGCCTTCGATGCTGCCCGAGGGAAGCTCTACGTTTTCGCGGTCGAGGGCGTTCTTGATGTCCACGGGCGTAATGCCGTATCCGGCCATCTTGGCCGGGTCGAGCCACAGGCGCATCGAGTAGCGTTTCTCACCCCATATCTGCACGCCGCTGACGTTGTTGATCGTCTGCAGCTGCTCCTTGACCGTCAGGTCGGCGATCTCGCTCAGCTCCAGCAGCGAACGTTTGTCGCTCTGAATGGTTACCATCAGGATCGGTGTGGCGTCGGCATCGGCTTTGGTGACCGTCGGAGGGTCGCAGTCGCGGGGCAGGTAGCGCTGGGCGCGCGACACTTTGTCGCGCACGTCGTTGGCCGCGGTTTCCAGGTCTACCGAGAGTTCGAATTCGACCGTGATGCGGCTCTGTCCCTGGCTGCTGACGCTCGACATCGAGCGGATGCCCGGGATGCCGTTTATGTTCTGTTCGAGCGGCTCGGTGATCTGGTTCTCGATCACATCGGCATTGGCTCCCGGATAGGAGCACGTCACCGAGATGATGGGGTTGTCGACACTCGGGTATTCGCGTACGCCGAGGTAGCTGTACCCGATGAAACCGAATAGCAGGATGATGATCGTCAGCACCGATGCCATTACCGGCCGCCGGATGCTCAGTTCGGAAATATTCATGCGGCGGCGGTTTTATTCGACGGTGTCGAGTTTTACGGGGAGCCCTTCACGCAGCTGGAGCGTGCCGGAGACGATCAGCGTGTCGCCCGGGGCCAACCCCTCGACGACCTGTATCCGCGATTCCGTCCTCAGCCCGGTTTTTATGGCTACGGCGTGGGCTTTGCCGCCCTTGTAGAGGAATACCTTGTCCACGCCCATCTCGGGGACGACGGCCTGCGTCGGGATGGCGATGGCGTCGGGAATGTCATGCATCCGGATCTTTACGCTTACGAAGCGTCCGGGCAGCAGCCTGCCCCGCGTATTGGGGTAGTGCGCACGCACCGAGAAATAGTGAGTATTCGGGTCGATCTTCGACTCGGTGGCATATACCTCGGCGTGGAACGTCTCGTTGTACCCCTCGACCGTGAACGTGAGGCGCGTCCCGGGTTTTATCTGGCTGGCGTAGCGCTCCGGGACGGAAAGGTCGATCTTCAGCGGTTTGATTTTGGTCAGCTTGGCCACCACGACGCTCGGCGAGGCATAGGCGCCTTCGCTGACGTTGCGCAGGCCGATCACGCCGTCGAACGGGGCGTGCAGCTCCGTGAGCGCGATGTTCGAACGCACGATGTCGATATCGGCGTTGAGCATCGCCAGTTCGGTGCGGGCCTGTTCGTAGGCTTCCTGGCTGACGGCGTCCTTTTCGAGCAGGGCGCTCTGGCGGTAAACACGGTCTTCGGCCAGTTTGAGCTGCGCTTCGTAGCGCGACAGCTGTGCCAGTAGCGGTTTGTCGTTGACTTTGGCCAGCAATTCGCCCTTGCGGACGGTCGAGCCTTCCTGGAAGTTGATCGAGACGATCTTGCCCGAGGTCTCGAACGAGAGGTCTACCTCCTCGTCGGGGAGCAGGCTGCCCACCGAGGTGATTCCGTCCGTGAGGGTTTGCGGTCGCACGACGAGCCCGTTGACGTTCAGGACGCTATTTTTCCGGGGTATGCTGATTGCTGCCGGGTCGGGGGCGGACGAACTGCCGCGGTAGTGGTTGTAAACGAACAGCCCAGCACAGAATACTACGAGGATGACGGACGTGATGATCCATTTCTTTTTTTTCATACCGGAGAGGTTGTCTTTAATGAGGGATATGCAAAGATACGAAGAACTCGCGTAAAAACGAAAGAATCGGATAGATTAAGATAAGTGACTGACACTAAAGAAAGTCAAGCGGTATATCTCTCTGTCTGTCCGACTCATCAAAAAGTAGGATTGTGAGAGGTTAAGAAGGGCGATCGCTACTTATCCGTTGCCTTTTTCGGCCCGGAAAAATTCGCTGAAAAACACCCTGTCGAACCGTTTGCTACCGCAAAGAACGCTTGTATTTTCGGTATTCGCACTGTAAAGATAACCGTTTTTTCGATTATCGGGAAAATTACAGCCGCGTTTATTCGATCCGGGGTTCTGTTTCGCTGTTCTGCTATATTTTTCATAGCTTCAAATGGCTCTATATCAACTAATTTTGCAATTAGATAAATAGAGCTATGGAACAAATGGATGTAAGGGTCGCGTTCTACCTTAAAAAGAGCGAAACGAATGCCGATGGTTGTTGTCCTGTCATGGCACGGCTGACCGTCGGCAACCATTCCGAGGCGGCTTTCAGTGCCAAGATGTCGGTTCCCGTATCGTCGTGGGCATCGGGCCGCGCCACGGGAAAGAGCGCCGCTACGCGGGAAATCAATCGGCAATTGGACGAACTGCGTGCCTCGGCGCTGGCCATCTACAAGGAACAGTCTGCGATACGGGAGGACGTGACCGCCGAAGAGGTACGGGATCTGCTGCTGGGCAAGGCTTCCGGACAAACGACCCTACTCAGTTATTTTCAAACGTTTATCGAACATTTCGAGAAGCGCGTGGGTGTAAACCGCGAGAAAGGCACGCTCAGATCCTATCGCTATGCCCGTAATTGCGTCTCCGCTTTCCTGCAAACACAGTATAAACTTTCGGATATTCCCTTTACTGCCCTCGACCGGTCGTTCATCGACAGGTACGACCTCTACCTGCGGACGGAACGCCGCATCGCGCCGGGAACTGTCGTCCTGCTGACCACAAGGCTGAACACGATCGTCGGCGAGGCGGTGGCGGAGGGTATCATCACGGCCGACCCGTTCGCCGGGTACGAACCGAAACGCCCCGAAAGGGCGCAGAAATACCTCACTGCCGACGAATTGCACCGGCTGATGACCACGCCGCTCCATCACCCGACGCTCTACCAAACCCGCGACTTGTTCCTATTTTCGTGTTATACGGGCATTCCTTACGGGGATATGTGCCGCCTGAGCGAAGATGATTTGGAAATTGCCGAGGACGGCGAGGTGTGGATCAAAACCACGCGCAAGAAGACGAAGATCGATTATGAACTGCCGCTGCTCGATATTCCCCTCCATATTCTCGACAAATACAGGGGTATCGCGCCGGAAGGGAAATTACTTCCTATGTACGGCAACACTACACTCAACCGGGCTCTGAAACGTATCGCCTCGATCTGCGGTATCGAAAAGCGGCTCGTTTTCCACTGCGGACGGCATACCTACGCCACCGAAATCACGCTTTCGCAGGGCGTTCCGCTGGAAACGGTCAGTAAGATGCTGGGCCACACACGTATCGACACTACACAGATTTATGCCAAAGTAACCGATGACAAAATCGGCGCGGATACGCAAAACCTCGACAAAAAGCTCGCCGAGCGGTTCTCGATAGCACTGTAATCACCCTTCTCAAATCCGAATCATCATGGGAACGAACAATAAGATAAAACGCCGCAGTACGTTCGCCGTACTATTCTATATCAATCGAACTAAAGTCCGCAAGGACGGCACCTGCCAGCTCTTGTGCAAAGTCAGCATCGACGCCGAATCGGCTCATATAGGTATCAAAGCCGCCATCGAACCATCGCTGTGGAATCCGGAAACAGGACGCGCAGACGGCCGGAGTGCCAACGCCCGCAAAGTAAACCGGGCCATCGACCTGCTGACCGAACAGATCGAGGCCCACTATCGTAGGATTCGCAACGACCTCGGCTTCGTCACGGCGGAACTGGTGAAGAACGCCGTAAAAGGCGTAGAACAGAAGCCGCTCACGTTGCTGGCCCTGTTCCGGGAACACAATGCAGAGTTTTACAAACGGGTCGGCGTAGATCGGACGAAAGAGACCTATGCCAGCTACGAGAACTCTTACAACCACTTGGCTGCGTTCGTACAACAGAAATGCGGGCAGGAAGACGTCACGCTCCGAAGCCTCGACAAAACGTTCTACGACGACTTCGACCTCTTTCTGCGAACGGAGTGCAATATGATGCAAAAGACGGTGCACGAACACCTGTACCGCCTGAAGAAAATGACCAAACGGGCTGTCAGCCAGGGTACGCTCCGCCGCGACCCTTACGGCAAGCTGCACCCGGAGCTGCCCGAACGCAAGAGCCGCCACCTCAAACTCGAAGATCTCAAAAAACTGATGAAAACACCCATCGACAAACCCAATCTTCAGCGGGTTCGGGACTGGTTCCTCTTCTCCACCTTCACGGGCCTGTCCTACTCCGACCTGACCCGGCTCTCGGATAAGGACATCACGCAGGCCACCGACGGAACGTGGTGGCTTCATATACGGCGCAAAAAAACAGATACGCCCTCGGCAGTCCGGTTGCTGGAGGTTCCGTTGCGGATCATCGAGAAATACCGGTCTGAACGTCGGAGCGACAAGATTTTCAACCTTTACAGTCGACAGCATCTTACCATACTTACGCGAAAACTGGGACAAGCATATGGTTTCGATATGACTTTCCATAAGGCCCGGCATAATTTCGGGACGCATATTACCCTCTCGATGGGCGTGCCTATCGAAACCGTGAGCCGTATGATGGGACACAAGAGCATCACCACGACTCAGATTTACGCCAAAGTGACCGACAAAAAGGTGGGTGAAGATATGAAAGGGCTTAAAATGAGAACGAAAGGCCGGAAAATAGTCTTATGCGAAGAGGATGTGAGCGTTATGAAAAAGAAACGGGCCCAGTCCGACAGAGAAAAAACGACGTTCGCTTGACGGAAAAGAAAAATATTCGTATAATTATCCAACTAATATCCAAACAATATGGCAACGACAGGAGAAAGAGCGACAGGAACGATAACGATCGAGTACAATACCGTAACCGTAACCCCCGGTGCCGATGGCGATGTGTGGCTGACCCCATCCGAGATTGCCCGGATGTTCGAGGTGTTCGTATCTGCGGTCACGAGCAATATCCGGGCGATTTACAAACACAGCGCACTGCGTATGTCGGAAACCTCGAATCTTCCGACGGCACATGCTGAACTGTATAATCTGGAAATGATCTCGGCGTTGGCCTTTCGGGTGGACACGCCTCAGAGCGCGGCGTTCCGGCGGTGGCTGATCCGCCGCCCCTATTCCCCGATGGTCGTGCTGAAGGTCTCGCAGGAGGAACGGACGGTAGTGAACTGACCTCGGAAAGAAAAAGCCGTCTAACAACCTTGATTCTAACGTTTTCGCCCCTGTCGGAATTCATCCTGACAGGGGCGATTTTCAATCTCGGGAATTTGTCAGGCAGACCGTCTTCTCGTTCCGGTGTTACAGCAACGCCTTATCATCCGTTCCGTTATACGAATCCCGGAGTAACTTTTCGATCTCCGACTCCCGGTACAGCACTTTCCCGCATATCATGTAATAAGGGAGTTTCCCCGAGCTGCGGTATTCCTGCAACGTCCGGCGGTGGACTTTCAGCCGCTCCGAAATTTCCTTGTCCGTCAGGTACGACTCTCCGCCCAGAATCAGGCGATGGTTCGTACCGAATTTTTCCAGCCCCTTTTCGATACGCTTTATCAGGTCGAACACTTCGGCCTCGCTACTGTCCGAACCCTGCACAATATTATTTCTCATAGTTTATTTCTTCGTTTACTTTTTCGATTGTTTCAACAATGCCTCTACGTCTTGCGGCTTATAGTAGATTTTATGTCCGACTTGCGTGTAGGGAATGAGCCTTTTTTCACGATATGCCTGAAGCGTCCTTTTAGCGATGCACAGCATCTCGCAGACCTCCTCATTGTCGAGCCAACGTCCTAAGCGTTTTTGCTGTTTTGCATTCAGAGCCTCGACCCTTCCGGCCAGCGTTTCGAGTTTGGCCACCATAGAGTCATAGACCCGTTTTTCGATCATTATCATCTCCATAATTACAATGTTTAGCTTTCCCGGAACCCAAAAATACTTTATGGAATACACGTCCGAGCCTTTTGCAGACGCAGATGTAAGGGTTGGCGTCGCTATATGTCACGGTTGGCGTCGCCGTTTTGAATTTGTAAAAGCAAAGAAAATATGCGAAATTTGAATGGCTGAAACAGTTATATTGGGTTATGCTTCTGACTTCGATGACATATAGGGAGATGTACGACCATCTCGCCGCTGACAAATACAAAGTAGACATCAAGCAGGAATACCTACGGCCCAAAGCGGTTAAAGCATTTCGTAAAACAAGCCGTTTTCCAGCATGGGAACTTTATGAATATAAAATTCCGGCAACCAACAATCAGTATATCATTTATTTTTACGCAGAAACCAGGGCCAATGCAGAATATCCCGAAGTCGGCTCTTTCTGTATTGTTTATGCAGACAAACATCGGTTTGTCGTTCAATGGGGTGCGAGCGGGTATAAGCACACCCCGGATAGCAAAATGGTAGGCGTCAGGCAAATCAGTGTCTATACATCCCATTTTTTTCAACGATACAGGGAGCGTTTCTTAAAAGACAAATCGCCGAGTGCTAATGAAGTAGCTGCGAGGTATTTCTCCCGGAATACTATCGTCATGCCCCTTCAGCAAAATGAGGGCATCAACCGCAACTATGAAAAATACGGAAAGACAGGAAAGTATGCCTTTCGTATCAGAGACGGGGTCTGTTTTACCTACATGAAAGCAGAAGGTATGATAAGTGAGGACGGTGATAGGCATAAGGATAAGGTAGATACCGTATATGTGTGCTATACTACGTTTATGAACGAATCCGGTATGACTGAAAGCCAGCGTAATGCTATCTTTCAAGAACATTGTGTGCAATGGCGGCAATTATACGATACATTCCTAAGTGAAGTTAAAAATGGAGCTATCACTCTGCGAATTGAACCCGAACCATAAAATCTCATTCATAATTTTTAGTCAGTTATACATATATTTGGCAATAAAGTTATCTGCTTTTATTAGGAATACTAACAATTCAGCGCCAAATCTCAGCTTGTTAATTTGATGATGCAAGCCGCTGAAAACTTTAACGATGACAATATAAACAATGCTCTATGATTACCAATTTCAGCTTCGGAGTCCCCGGCGAAATGACAGATGCTGACTATCCGATGCCGCTCGGGGACTATTTCGACATCGAGAAGGATATGATGCAGGTCGGCGGCGAATTCCTTTTAGTCCGGGACGAGGAAAGTAACTTTTACTTTCTCTGCACAGACGACTGCAACATCGAAATACTATGCCGTGCTTATGATTGGTATATCGTATCGTCCGGCCGTTTCAACGACCGTTTGCGGATCGGTATGGGGCTGGCCGGAGAGGATGCTTACGGTAGCGAGATGTTCCGGGTCGAGGACGAGCAGACCCTTCGGCGGTGGCACGACATGCTGAAATTCACCTTTAAGGGCGATTTCATCCGCAGCTATTATCCCAAGACCAACCGGTTCCGGGGCAAATTGCGCGTGGACGGGGCTTTATGTTTCTATATCCACGACTATTATCCCGTATCGCATAAATTGAAGCTCACGAGCGAACAGAAGAAAGTTGTCAACCTCGTATTCCGTCTCAAAGAGGGCGCCTGTGCATCGCTGGCCGCCAAACTCTTCTCGCTGGCTATTTCACGAATGGAGTTTTTCAATGGTTTGGCCGATCCGATCCTGATACCTCTTCCAGCTTCCACGAAAGAGAGGCACCGGCAGCGTTTCGAGTACTTTTGTGGGGAGCTTTCCCGCCGTCTGATAATAGACAACGGTTTTTCTGCCGTCCGGATCGAGCAAGACCGGGAGCAGCAGAAAGGCACCCAACAAAGGAATATGTCCGGCGTAGTCTTCGACCCGGATTATATCGAAGGGCGCGACGTACTACTACTCGACGATATCCTAACTACCGGCATGAGCTTTACGCTCGTGAAACGCGAACTTGAAAAATTGGGGGCCAATTCCGTAACCGGCATATTCCTAACTAAAACCGTCGGCGCGAAATGAGTTTGTTCGAGAGCAATTTTGACCAAGCCATTAAGATGTAAAACGGAAAACGAGTAAATTAACATAGAGTTTGTATGATTCGTGAGCTAACCTATAATAACAGAATACTGTCTGAGCAAGAACGGGTAGAGTTCTGTGAAAAATCGGATGAATATATAAACATGTTTTCCGAGTGCATTGAGGGAATATGCCAACTCGCAACCAAGATTCAGAAGTCTGAAAATTCCGATTATGATAAAATTACCAATACGCTAATCAAGATTGGTACTTTTACAAGTTACTCCTTTTGTGATTGCATCGTATTGACAAAATTATTTGTCAGGGCAACGAATCCGTATGAAAAAAGCTTTCTTCGGGGCAAACTGAAAGTCCAACTTAATGAAAGTTTCAAAAAGCTATATGGGTTTAGCAAGAAGGGATATAAAGATTCCCATTGCGCGCAGTTGGAAACCATCATAACGATGTTTCCCGGATTCAAAAGCGAGTTTGATGAATTATTGTCGGACTTGGAGCAGATTTCAAAAAATTCTTGGTGGAAAAACGAAAGAGATGCCGAAGTGCACATCAATGCAACTAAACTTTATAAACTGCGTCACGAAGAGATAAATGAGAGTAAAATCGCCATGGAAACTGTACAATTAACGGATTTATTCAATCGCTTTAATCATCTTATCAGCGAAGTGCACCGAACGCTTCTCAATCATATGGTTGTGAGATATGTAAAAGAAAATGGCATTGGGAATGCTATATAATATTATGCGTTTTTTGTTGTTCGTCATCCGGTTTGAGCAAAAAAGGCAATACTAAATATAATGTTTGAAAGGCAGTACACCTGTTTTGATATCTTTCCCCGCAGTGAGGATTTCCCCGATGGAATCAGCGAATTTCAATGTGACAGGAATACCGTCACCATATATACAAGCATTGTAATTTAACTTCGTCAAACCCAATATATCCTTACAAACCACTTCAATATCTGCTTCTCCTCTGGTTACGGCTATGTCAATTGGATTCGGCGTCTCTAAACCAATCTGAGTTTTGAATCTGGGGATAAATCCTTTTGTCCAAAGGAACGCTTTTCTATCATCATACTGTAACATCATTCCTCTGGGAACGCAATACGAATATTGCCGATATAACTTAAATGTACTATTTTCCTTTATTCTTACTCCGATAATTTTTGACTTGCCCGCAACTGCGTCTTCAAATCCAGCCCACTCCGGATCATCGAAAAATGTTTTTGCATGGATAAAAATTTCATTGGGATAACATTCAAAGCGATTATAGTATGCTTCTAAAGATTGAGACACGACTTCAAAAGCATCTTGCTGTGAAAGATGAAATTCGCCGGTAGTAGGATTCCACCAAGGACCAACATTTCCCCTGAAAACCATCCCATCGCCTGAATCAAGAAACATCTGAGCTGCACAACAAGCATTTTTGTTCTTTGTATCGCTTTCTGTTTTCTTATATACTAATCCCAAATAACAAACTCCATCCCTAATCTCTCCAAGTTTCCACGGAAGACCTCCTAATTTATAATAGAGGGTATTAGATATGTTCCATGCTTTAGCTGTATCAAATTTTTTTTCTTCCTCAATTTGCTTATCGGTTAACAGATTCTCATAGGCTATTTTACTTTCCCGAATTATCTGAGTGACGATTTTTACAGATAATATTTTGGCTTTTAGCTGATTGTGAAAATTGACTTCAAACTCATACGCTTCTCGAAGGGCATCTTTTTCCTCTTGGAAAAACATATCCAATTGGGTCGAATTCCGTTCATTTTTCTTAAGCCCAATGTTAATATTATCTTCCGATTTCGGAATCTTCGAATTTGGTCTGCCGAATTTATAAATATCCTCTGGTATTACGACAAACCAAACATCCACAGGCATCTCTTCATGCTCGGTATACCGTATTAACGGCTGGACATATAGATTCACTAAATTATGAACTCGTTGATGAGAATCCGTGTATTTTAGGTATTCATCAATGTCCTTTTGCTTAATATCAAGTTGAATAATGTTATCAAAATTGATCGATATGCCGAAGGTAGATTCTAATCCCGGAAAATTTGGTCGGGCAATGGATAAATCCTCATTAACAATAGGACCATGTATCCTTTTCAGATAGTCAATCATCTTTCTCCTTAAGTTAGACGAACCGATGATACCGATATTTCTAACACCTTTAATCCTTTTATGATCAAAGGGACCAAAAAGCATTAAACCATCCCGGGGGTCAATTGCTGTTTGGCCACTACCGAATGTCAATGATGGCTCACTGATATATTTTAGAATAGGTTCAATCATTTGCTTCCTCTGCCGTTAAATATTCGTAATAATCTTCTATCTTGTCGACGCTCATTTCAGCGTCCGGATCTATGTACCCCATTTCACTTATAAGCATTTCCGGCCATTCTTTCAGTTTGATTTGCTCTCCCTGCAACGTTACCTGAATGCTTATTTCTCCATCTTTATTTTTTAGGCGTTGAATAAATGCGAGCAATAAATCCCTCCATGCTTCATTAAAGAGGCGTTTCCCTTTTTTCCTTCTGAATGAATGCTGTTTCTTTTCATCATCTATCAATTGAAAGCCGTCCGATGTAAACAGAATGTGAGATTTAAGAGAAAACCCAAGAAACGGGAATAGTGTCGGTTGAATAGAAACTCCATAATGCCAAAATCCCACTCCTCGCATTTCCCCTAATAGAGCTTTTGCTTTTTTCCTTGTACTTTCAGGATAGATAAACTTTACTTTCGTAATTTTATCATATTTCGGGAGAAAATAAGCTAATCTCTTATTCGACATTTCATGCTTCCATAAGCCAGCACGTCTGAATAGATTGGCAATTACACAATACATCAGCCTCTTGAAATGATTCTCGGCGTCTCTATGTTGAGGAAACTTCTCAGACATGAACCCATCTAAAATATCTGTTAGAGAAAATGCAAACGTGTGTTCTGGCCTAACTTCAATCATTTCATTATCTCTTTGAACAGAAAAATTCAAATTCCCATCAAACGAAGAAATACAATTGGATAATAAACTAATCGGAATTTCTTTATTCAGGTCTCTGATGGCTTTAGCTTGAGCGGTATTGGCAAATTGATACATATAGAACCTATTCGGCATTTCAGCTATCGACCACCATGAAGTATAATATCGCTCCTCGTGGGGTATAATTGAGCAGTTAGAAATATACTCATTTTCATACCATTCTGAAAATGAAGACTTCTGATTGCCGAAATTAGAAGGGACATTGTCTTTCTCCAATTTTTTTAGCAGTTGCTTTAATCCATCAGCCCAATTATTATTAAATGGAATATGGTTAATATTAGGTTGTCCTATTACTAAATGATAGCTGGAATTGTCTATATGTAATGGTATGATAAAATCCTGCAATCCATCTTGTGCAGCAATACTCTTTGCGTATTCCAACTCATTTTCAATTCCTTGCCGAAGTATGCCTTCTGTCGTTACAATATTTTTTGAATAAACGAACAAAACTTTTATCGAACGATCCAGGGCTTTTTGAATGGTCGCCCAAAAACGCTCTCCACCCAGTAACCCTTCTTTATCTATCCAAACTTTATATCCTAACATCTCCAATCGGGAAGTAATCCAGATGGAAAAATCGTTATCTGCCGGGGTTGCATGACTTATAAATATCGTATCTCTCATAACCTATCTTTCAGTATCAATAGATCCTGTTTCTTTACTGCCTTGCTTTGATAATTCTTTATAATAATTCCGTCATATATACGGGCAAGCAAAAAATATCCTTGTCTTTCTTTAGATCTTTGGTATAGAGAAGATACCTGTGAAGGATTCTCGCCGAAAACTTTTGCTGGAATTTATCGAGGGATTTGTGTGAGTTATATCCGGAAGATTTAACTTCGATAGGGCATATCTTGTCTTTACGCGAAAGCAGGAAATCTATTTCATAACTGCGGACAGTTTTATTCTCTTCTTCGTCTTTCACTGTCTCCTCCTTAAATGTATAGTAGAAAAGTTCATTGCCTGCACTCTTCAACATTTGGGCGATTGCATTCTCGTATACATACCCCAAATCTGTACTGAGTTTATCGGAAAGGAGTTTCCGGTATATCACATTCTCCGTATAGTCGCGATCCATAAAAGCGAGCGTAACGAACAATCCCGTATCAGCAAGAAACATCTTGAAATAGTCGTAATCAGCATGAAGAGAGAATCCTACACTGGGATCATTCGCATGATAGGCAAAGTTTACCGTCATGGAATCTGCCATATCCATCAACAACTCACTGAGCCGAGCGGCTGTCGCATTCTCAATCACGCTTCCTACCTTATAACGTGTCGTATTGCGGGAGAGTTCTGCCGGAATCGAGGTAAACAGCCGCGATGCGCGTCCTGTCGGATCGATTTTACGAAAATCGTCGATATAAAGTTCGAGAATGTTCCGTTTTACGGCATCTATGGCTGAAAAATCATTTGAATCGAGGTATGCATTTATTGCCTGCGGCATACCGCCGATGAGCATGTACAGACGGAAATTGCGCATAAGATCACGATTGACGGCATCACCCAAAGACTTAAAATTTTGATACGAGTATCTGAGCAACTCATAAGTCTGGAGTTTATCGATAGCCCATAGGAACTCTTCGTAGTCCAGCGGATACATCGCGATACGTGTTTCTTCGCTCGGTATCACGATTCCTTTCACATTTTTTTTGATGGAAAGGAGTGACCCCGTTTCAATATAGTCATATCGGTGATCCTTTACAAGATGCTTGATTGCTTGTCGTGCCGGAGGACATAGTTGTACTTCATCGAAAACGATAACCGATTTCCGTTCATGCAATGACACATTGAATAGCGACTGAATCCGTAAAAAGAAGTAATTCAGATCCGAAATATGTGAAAACAACTCTTTGACCGCATCGTCTGCTATCGAAAAATCGATGATGATATAGGATTCATACTCTTTACGAGCAAATTCCTCGGCAATGGTCGATTTTCCGATTCGACGCGCACCTTTTATCAAAAGTGCCGTATGTCCATCGCTTTCTTGCTTCCATCGGAGCATTCTTTCGTAGATCTTACGCTTGAATATTTTTTCGGGCATGACTGAAATTTTTCATTTACTGCAAAGATAAATGTTTTGACGAAAATAAGAAAATGTTTTCATTCTATTTTGCCGGAAAACATAAAATGTTTCAGCAACAATTTGTCGGAAAATGAAAAATCCCATCCAAAAGAAAAATAAAAATGGTTTTTACTATCCCATTGCCGCTACTGCGGCTATTTCTTTATATGTATGACTTGCTTGTGGCCGAGCGTCGAACGGAACTCGGGGCACGAACAAACGGCGGCGGGAAGAACCTCATCGCGCGGTGTCCGTTCTGCAGTAAGGATGGGAAGTTCGGAGTCTATATCGGCAAGAAGACGTCCGCAAGAAACCTTTTATGGTGCACTGCTTCTCGTGCGGTCGTTCGACGACCACCTTGGAGAGGCTGCTCGAAAGCCTTAGCCGGATAGACCTTATTCTGTACTTTACTTATTGTTTATCGAGAAGCGATTACATCATGAATATATACTTATAAATAAGAGGTCTATTTAATCAAATTCAATTGTCGCGCTATATCCTGTGTAAATTTAGCCATTGGTCGCTTATGGATATCTTCAACAGTATCGTAATTGCCGATGATTAGCCGATTGATTATAGATTCATCTTTGAAAAGATCCTTGAACTGTTTTGCTAAATGTCGCTTATAGCTTTCAGTATAAATCTCTTTTTTCTGAATTAGTTCTGCCACAATATCTTTCTGCGTATTATAAATTCCCGTGATGCTAAAGTTTTTGTCATGGTCTTTAGACAACGCCTGGTATCCATCCGTTGAAAGAAAACCAACTTTCAGGCATTCTTCATCATAAGATTTCATGTATTTGACGATCGAATCTTTGGTTACGTAAAAGAGAAACGGATTCAGGTCATCCTTAGAATCCTCGGTATAAAGATCGAATTTTACAGAATTATCGTTCTTTACAGAATTACAGTTTCCGCATGACGGGCACAGATTGAAAAACGAAATTGCAAGAAATGGATATTTGGACTTGGGACGGATATGGTCCAGTTGAAATTTTGCTTGTGTTCCTCCTGCTGTTTTCTCCACAACAACAGCAAGTTGCGCATTGCAATAGACGCAGGTTTTAATTGATAATCCCAAATATCCGCTATTACGTATATAATCGGATTTGCGCAAATCATCATACCTTAACGCCTTAATAATAAGGTCGTAAAACTTCGCCGACTCACCTTCTATAGTAAATATTTTACCGAGATCCGCTTCTGGTAAAATACGATCGAACTTCCGTTTTGTACGTGCTACCTCAGAAGGTTTCAGGCAGTTCAAATCTTCATATTCGTCGATTATTTTCTGAACATACTCTCGATAGCTGGCGTCTTCTTCCGGTAAAGCGGCATATAGTTCCTGAAGTAATACAGGTGGGCGCTTAAAATCTTTTCGCCGTCTGGCAAAAGGATCTTTTGCATAATCTTTTGCTATGTGATATAATTTATCGTCGATGTAGATTCGTTTCATAGATCCAGTAAACTTAATTGTCTCTCAATTTCTTTCATCTGACGCTCAAGTTCATTGCGTCGTGTAACCCGGTCTTGGTATCGGATATCGTATAATTCTTGTAATGCTTCACGGATCAAATCTTCTCCAACTGTATTGATAATATATTGAACGTCAGCGGTAGACCATTGCTTCTTGCTATTGTTATCCCCTTGCAATAAGGTGAGAAGCTCTTCTATTTTATTATTTGCAAATTCACCGACTAATCCATTTTCCAAAAAGAAACTGGTGCGTAACAAATCATGGATATTGGCACCGAAAGTCTTGAAATCGCATACTTCATTATCATTCTTACCATCTCTAAGAAACAAGACATTATCCTGGGGGATATCCGAAAGAATAAATGGGGAATGTGTTACAACTATGATATTAAAATGCTTGATTCTGTTAAACTGACTTTTTTTCAAATAGTTGATTAGTTTGTCGATGAATTGTCTTTGGTATTCGGGGTGAAAATACAATTCGACCTCTTCCAAAACGATATTGACATAGTTATAATGGACACTCTCCACGTCATCGACAACTGAGTCCAGATTACGGACATGATAGAGAATCGTGCTCATGTAAAATAGGAATTGCCGTTCCCCGGAACTCATTTTATCGAAATAGATTACTGCTCCGTCGCTTTTGGACAACTCGATCCGAATATCGAAAAACGACGGAGGCATGGAAACTTGCTCCTTGTGTATAGTATTCAATCCTTCCAATATCTGCAAGTTTTTGGGCTCGTACTTAATATAATCTTCAGTGAGGTTCTGAAAATCCCGCCCGTCAGTTGCGTTTACATTATGCGTGACATAATCTATATATTTGAGAGTCTGTCTTATCTTAAATGTCACATGAGAAAAATCGCTTAAAAGCTTACGAACGAGATCTTTGATCCGAGATTCCTCCTCTTGGGAGCAATATTCCGAAAGATCCTTAACAGCAACATATTTCTGCCCGGTATAATTGGGATATGTCGCTACGATATGATATGTTTTTGCAACCAGATATTTGTATGCCCCATTCAGAGATGGTATTCCGGACCGGATATTTTCACCGAGATAGGCTTTGAGAGTAATATTGAAGTAATCACGCTCTTTCTTTTTAACGGAAACCCGCTTGACCAACTTCGTATCATATGTCTTCTTGTTCCGAACAAGGTTGTATGTATACTTTTCTTCAACACGGGATTGATTATAACTAAACGATAAAGAACGATACTGATAATCGTCGATAAAATCACCGAACTGTTTCGTGTTGAAATAATAGAACAGATAAGCCAGACGGCTGTTGGTCAACAAAGTCTCTTTTCGAATATCCAGACGGCCTTCCCGACGAAAAGGATTGAGTACGACAGGAGTAAGATACCCATCGTTTTTATGGAACAGTGAGTTGATCCAAATCTTATCCTTTCCAACACTTTCCTCCCCATAATCATCCACATTGTAGGAGTGGAATGAATAATTATTGACAATGGTAAAGAAAAATTGGCGTAACTGCTGTAAAGCCTTCTCCAACGGTGTTGTCTTCTCAATCTTATTTGGATGAACTCGTTTCCCGAAGGTGTCAATTATCCCCCAAAGAATACCTACTTTCGATGTTTCGATAAAATTCAGTTTGCCATCAATCTCAAAATAAAGAGCCGCGTTTACGTCTGAGACGGGGTATAACTGGCAGTCTTTATGTGCCTTGGCAGTAATATTGACGGCAAAGTTATTTATTACGCGCAGCATAATCTCTACGATCGTGCTCTTACCGCAGCCATTTTTACCGACAATGGCGCTAATGCTGATTTTGGGATCGAAAAAATCATCGGGAAGTTTATAATCCGGGTTGCGAATCGGATACTTTGTGTCGGGATCTAAATGGTATTTCTGAGTAAAGAAATACCAATCTTCTTGAAGAACCTTTCGAATATGCTTGGAACAATCCGGTAAAAGTTGAAGTGCAACAATAGAAAACGATTCCATAACGAAGAGTTTTATCTTATAAAGATAATAAATTCTTGACAAGAATCATAAATTTGAAACAAAGATTTGGCAGACCTTATGTGGAAATCTTCCAGTCCTAACCGCCTTGAATTTAATAATATATCACCACATTGAAGGTTAAAATTCAAATAACTTTTTCATATCGAGACTTTTTTGTGTCTGGTGTGCGGGCGAAGGGCTGATCCGTTACGCCCTTCGCCACAGTTATTTTCCGCACTTTTCATAACCTTTCTCCTCATTTATAAGCCGCCTTCACGAACCCGGTGCGGATGGTATCTGGTTTCAGAAGCAAAGGTATTTACGGGCTGCACGCCCCTGCAAGATCAAGCCGCCGGGCGGTTTTGCGAGAAATCTTCCTCTTTCCCTTCGGGCGAGCGTATTTCCCGCAAAATCTTGACATGGGCTAAGCCCTTCTTTTTCATGCTCCTGAAACCAGATACCATCCACACCGGCTCCGCTACGGCATAAAAAAAAAAGTCGAAAGGTTATGAAAAGCACAGAAAATAAGAACAGGAAACCGAAAACCTCCAACCTTCCACTCAGCATGGGTGCAGGTTTGCGGGCAGGGCTGAAAATCGGGGCTGTCGCGCTGGGTTTTTATCTCTTCGGGAGCGGCTTTGTTTGGGTCGTTTTGGCCTATCTGTTCTGCTATGATCTCCTGCGGGGTATCCTTTCCTGTCTTTTATCTCTCGTCGTTCTAATCGGCTTTTTCTCCTTTCTCTTTTCCCAAATCTTCTAAATCATTGAAAGTCATGGTAAAATATTATTCATTATTCGGCGGTACGACCACCGACACCGAAATCCAAGTCGCAAAGGAAAACCAAATCGTCATTTCTGAAGGCCCCGGCGCAATGCGCGACCGACTTGTAATTTACAAGGTCGAACACGATGCCAACGGATATATGTATCATTTGGTAAACCTCGAAACGAAAGCGATCCGGCGCACCGACATCCTCCGACCATACTCGCGGAAATTCGGTATCGGCATGTACTACACCGACGTGCCCGCGGAATTTATGGACGCTTTCGAGGCTGCCGCTCTTGTTGCCGAAGCCGAGCAAAAAGCAAAGGACGAAGCCGACGCGAAAGCCCGTGCAAAGGCCGAACACGACCGGATCGCGGCAATCGGTGCGGAGAGGTTGCGCCGGATTATGCCCGACAACGTGCAGGGGGTCATCGTGGCCGAACTCAACGAAACGGAATACACCGCCCCCTCCTACGAATGCCGGGAAACGACCAGCATCTGCACCGTAATTCTCGGCTTTTCGACTACCTCCCGTAACGGTTTCGGGGAACTGCGCAAAGCCGCCCGGAATCTGTCCGAAACGGCGTATTTAACCGAATATAACAAGGACTACGAACACCGTTACCCCGGTTTCACGCTCGGCAGAAGCCCTTATTCAGGGTGGAGCATCCACAAAATAACCCACTACACCCGCGAGGGATTTATCGGACGGTTGGCCTATATAGCCGGAGACGAGAATAATATCCGGCTGACCAGCCCCAAGCCGGAGCGCACACCGGAACAAGAACAAAGGCAAACCACTGTTCAAGGCGATTTTATCCTCGTGAACTACTCCGAGAAAGCGATAGCCCTATTCGGAGATACGAAGCCCATAAAGGACGCATTATCCGACCTCGGCGGACGGTTCAACGGGCGACTGACATACCGCGGAGAGAAATGCGCCGGGTGGATCTTTCCCAAAGCGAAAGAAATGCAGGTGCGCGAGTTAATCGGCATGGCTGGATAATCTGAAAGTCTAATTCGTGGGGCAGCCTCGCCCCCACATAAACCAACGAATCATAAAAATCCGAAAATATGAAAACCATTTATCTGCAAAGACAAGGCTCGACCGACACGTTTAACACCCTCAATGCAATCAACACGGATTTAGGGTATTACATCGAGGTCAAAGCGTGGAGCGACAACCGCTACAACATTATCATCGTATCGACCCGTAAGCAGGACGACGATACCAAAAACAAACGGATAGAAATAACCGCCGTTTATCCCTCATTGTCCGACGCTTTCAGACGGGTGGAAAAAGAACTGCGGGAGGAACTCTCCGAGGATGCGACCATTTCCGACACGATAGAAAAATACTGCCATAACAGCCCCTCCTACAAAGGATTGGCAGACAAATATTTGGCGGTTTGTTTCTATGAAAAAGCCACTGAAACGATACGCCTGTACCCCGAAAATTACTGCCTCGTCTCTTTCCGGCACAAGGGGACGAAAGACTACCTCCGAATGGACGGCGCAACGGCGGAATATCTGCCCATATTGGAAGAACAGGCCAAGCAATACGAAAAGGAGCAGAGTTGGACGTGCCACAAGGATAAATCCGAGGAGTTCAGACGCGAACGGTTCGCGTGGCTCATCGGGGAAGCACTCAAGAAAAAGGATTGCCACCGCAAATTCTATCTAACCGACACGCTTATCAAGTAATCCGCAAAGACAGTAATCCAATCCGGGAGGGGCGGTGGCCCCGCTCCCCTGCAAAAAACAACAGATATGACACTCAACGAATATATCACCCAAACAGACCCGCAACCCGATGTAAAGGTCGTCCTTACAGGGGGTGAATACATACAGCACGATGCAATCAAAGTAACCCCCTTTTCGGTACAGACGGCCGTAGATATTCCGGCGGTTATACAGCGGTATGGTATAAAAGATAATTATATCCGAATCGGAACCGCCCGGCAGTTGTTTACACGACATCCCCAAACAGGCGAACTGCGCGGAAGCATCTTTTTTCTGCCCGACGATGCCCCGGAGCCGCCCGAACTCACCCGGTTTCTCCGGTTCTTAAAGGCAAACGAAGTTTTTCTCAAACAATGGTGCGAAGCGCATACCGTCCGGGGCGATTTACAGGAATGTAATGCCCGGTTTAGAACAGCATACGCCGAATATCTCAACAGCATAAGGAACACTTATGCCCTCACGGACGAAGACATTGATTTTTGGCTCTTTTGAACATTCACCCGGGGACGGTAACCCCGTCCCCCATAAAAACAAACCATCATGGCACAAGAGAATAAAGCGACCGATTATTTCAAACAGACGATCCAAAGCTATTTACAGCGCCGGGCGCAGGAGGACGAATTGTTCGCACCCCGGTACGCCGACCCGAAGAAGAACATCGACGACTGTATAACATTTATCCTCAATTACGTGAAGCAAAGCGGGTGCAACGGCTTCGCGGACGATGAAATCTACTCGCTCGCCCTGCACTACTACGACGAGGACGACATCGACATCGGCAAGCCCCTCACTAATTGTAAAGTTGTGGTGAACCATACTATCGAACTCTCCGAAGCGGAGAAAGCCGAAGCACGGCGCCAAGCCATGCAAAAAGCAACGGACGAAGCCTACCGGAAAATTACGCAGGGTAAAACAAGACCAAGAAGACCGAAACAACCACCCAGTCATCACTATTTTAATTCGATACACCATGAAACCGAGAAATAAATTCCAACAGAAAGCAGTCGAAGCAAGCAAGAAACTGCCACCGCTGACCCCGGCACAGGAACGCTGGGCCTACACAAAAGTTATCGAATCGGTAGGCCAGCGCACGAGAAAAGGTGTCGTTACCTGCCTCGACTGTGGCAAGGTGTTCCACAACGATACCAAACAGCAATATTGCACCTGTCCCGCCTGCGGAACACGCCTGCGGATAGAAAATACTCGCAGGCAGAAATTCCAGCAACGGGAATACGTTACCTATATAACCGCTTGCGACGGGATGCAGGTCGTGCGGGTGTTTATGGTGAATTATTATGCCAAAGTCGGACGACCGCTGAACCGCTTTTGCCACGAAGTCATGCAACGTTGGATAGCCCCCGACGGCAAATACTGCACACTCGCCCGCAGCCGGGTATGGGGAACGATATATTACGATCTGTGGATTTATTCGTCCGATTTGGAACTGCACGGCGAATCGTGGGTATATGACAAGATTTACACGGACGATATATATCCTCGTATGAAACTCATCCCCGAACTGAAACGAACGGGATATAAGGATGGCTTGTACGGTCAGAACCCTACGACCTTATTCCGTGTCCTGCTTTCGGATAACCGGGCGGAATCCCTGCTCAAAATGGGGCAAGACTGCCTATTACAACTGTATTTGAATGATAGCGGTCGGAGATTCGACAAATATTGGCCGAGTATCCGTATCGCCGTCCGTAACGGCTATAAAATCACGGATGCAACGACATGGTGCGACTATATAGACGCTTTGCGGACATTGGGCAAAGACCTGCACAGCCCCAAATATGTATGCCCCGCAGACCTTAAACGGGAACACGACCGCTGTATAGCCAAAATCGCCCGCAGGGAAGCCGAGCGGGAAATAGCCGAAAACCTCTCCGCATATTTTCAGAAAGAGTGCGCCTACCATAGAGCCAAAGCCAAATTCTTCGGCCTTATGTTCACCGACGGGCAAATCGCCGTCCGGGTGTTGGAGAGTGTGAAAGAAATCATCATGGAGGGAAAGGCCATGCACCATTGCGTCGGCACGAACGAATACTATAAAAAAGCCGATTCGCTTATTTTTTCGGCTACCATTGACGGTAAACGCATCGAAACCGTAGAAGTATCCCTCTCCCAACTCAAAGTTATTCAAAGCCGGGGTGTATGCAACAAACAAACGGAGTACCACGACAAAATCGTGCAGCTTGTAAATGACAATATGCCCCTTATCCAAAAGCGCATTGCCGCCTAATTCATCAATCCGAACTATCAAGATTATGCAACCGAGAAATAGTTTTGAACAGCAAATAGAAGAGGCGGGGCGCACGCTCCGCCCCATCTCCGCCCGGCAGATACGGTGGGCGTTCGACCGATGCGTCGTCCGCTACGGACGCAGGACGACAAAAGGCGTGATAACTTGCACCGAATGCGGACACGCATGGACGGACAAGACGGCACGGAAGCATTGTATCTGCCCTGCGTGCCATACCCGGCTGACCATAGACGGCAACCACCTGCGCCGGATTTACGACACGGCGGACTACGCCTTGTTTATGACCGTCCGGGGCGGGATGCAGGTATTACGCTTCGTATATCTGGCCTACTATGTCCGTATCGGAGAAAGGGCGAAATACGTTCATTCCGAAGTCGTGCAGCGGTGGATCGCCCCGGACGGGCGATGCGCCACCCGTGCAAGACTCATAACGAACCGGCCTTTCTACAAGACGTGGGATTATACAACCTCGTTGGAACTGCGCCCCCATAAGCCGCTGTATAATATCCATCCCCGTTGTGTTCATCCCCGGCCGCAACTCCTTCCCGAACTGCGAAGAAGCGGTTACAACGGACAGTTTTACCATATCTCCCCGCCGGAAATGTTCTGCGCCTTGCTGCGTGATAGCCGTGCCGAAACCCTGCTCAAGATGGGACAGATAGAACTGTTGAAGCACTTTACCGAGAACCCCGACAGGATGGACGACTATTGGCCGTCCGTGCGTATCGTCCTGCGGAACCGATACGCCATCGCCGATGCCGGAATGTGGTGCGACTACATCGACCTGTTGCGCTTTTTCGGCAAAGACCTGCGAAACGCCCGGTACGTGTGTCCCGCCGACCTGCGAACAGAACACGACCGCTACGTGCTGAAGAAACGAAAGCATGAGCAGGCATTGGCCGAAGAAGAACGCCTGTGCCGGGAATTGGAACGCGAGAACGAGTACCGGAAGGCCAAAGGTCGCTTTTTCGGTATCGACCTTACGGACGGTAAAATCCATGTCCGGGTCTTGGAGAGCATCGAGCAGTTCCGGCAGGAGGGCGAAGCCATGCACCATTGCGTCTTTACCAACGAATATTACCGCCGGGACGATTCGCTGATCCTCTCGGCCACGATAGACGGCCAACGGCTCGAAACGGTCGAGGTTTCGCTATCCCGGTTGGAAGTGGCGCAGAGCCGGGGCGTATGCAACAAGGACAGTCCGTACCACAAGCAGATTATAAAACTCGTTCGGCACAATATGCACCTTATAGAAAATCGACTGACAGCGTAATCCTAAATCTTTCAATGATTAGAATCGGGGCGGCAAAAGCCGCCCATAACACCGAAACCATGAAAACAGACACGAATAAACAGAACCCGACCTACGAAATCCGGCAGAATGGAAAAGCCATACTTCGGTCGGATTGCGAGTTTTCGCTTCCGATGATTTTCAACAATCTCACGGGGCGAAATTTTGCAAAGAAATCGGAATATCACGATTATATCCGATTTATCGCTATCAAAGAAATGGGCTTTACCTACGGGGAAATAGAACTTGTCAAAAACGGAGAGGTCGTAGCCAAAGGACATATCACGAAGAAATAAAATCGGGGCGGCAAAAGCCGCCGTTCAAACCTTTTATCAACCAAAAACAGACAAAACTATGGGAACATGGGGATCAGGAATCTACGAAAACGATTCTACGCGGGATTATATAGACGGGATCATCGACAACATATCGAACGCCGTCCGGGACATTGTAAAGTGGGATTATACGCTGTTGCACGCAGGGATGCCCCAAAGCGACCTGTTCATGTGCTACATCGACCTGTTGAACGCCATTTGCAGCCGACACGACCTGCACACATCATTACCGGATGCAGAGGTGGTTCGGAAATGGAAAGCCAAATACATGGAGGTTTGGGAGTTTACCGTCGGCGAGTGCGATCCGGCAGAGGATTACCGGAGAGAAAGGGCTGTCGTATTGAACGAGAGTTTCGATAACCTGATCGCCCTTGCAAGTAAGAAAAATGAATCGACAAAACTATGAAAAATCAAAAACACGACGACAAAACGACAAGGGCGTATGCCGTCCTTGCCCAACTCAAAACTCAATACCGGGTAAGAATTTGCGAGCACGACCACACGGCGATAGTCGTATCGGGCATTACCGAAAAACAACTCTCCGCCCTATGCCGGAGGTTGCATTGCTCCGGTATGTATAACGACACGGGACGGTTCGGGATTATCACCAATTTCGGAGAATATAAATAACAATCGGGGCGGCGACAGCCGCCCCATAACACCGACCGCTATGAAAATCATCTACAAAGAGGGAACCCGCAAGACCCTCGCAGAATCTACCGGAGAAGTCCGTAGCGCAGTCGCCACAGCATTGGAACTCGTCGAGGGCAAGCACGGATTCAGAACGCCTTTCGAGATATGGCGCAACTGTGAATTAGTCATAACCATCGGACATAATATCTACACAACATCCGTCGAGATATGTCCCCCGGCTATGGCTTATATCAAACGCCGGAGTAATTGGCACAACCGATACGCTTACTATGCGGCCGGAGCATTTCGGGGAAATAACGACAACGCGGAAGTAGAACTTATTTAATGGAGAACAACAATGAAAACGACAGAGGTAAACAAGGAATTGATAGGCAGAAGGTGCGAGTGCATCAGCTTCGGCACAATGGTTACGGGAATAATCGAGGACATAACCGTTACGAAATATACGGCGGAGGTAAAAGTGCGTTACGACGAGCCCCAGCGCTGGGGTAACGAAATTTTGCACAGCGGTTGGGCGCATGGGGACAAGGACGACGAATCCGGCTCTTTGAAATACCTGCGCCTGCTCCCCGAACCTGTCCGACCGGACTATGAAACACTTGTCGTAACTTTTGCCGAGCCTATCCGCACGCTGGAGCGCCGTATCTTCGACGATTCGCAGGCGTGGGGCGCATCGCCTCTGAAGGAGTGGATCGACGGCTACGTTATGTATAGGGAATAATTATGTAAAGTTTACATTAATCTTACATATTGCTAACAACCAACTATAAGAATATCAAATATTTCAGAAGAAACTATTCACATAACATCTTCGCATAATACTTTTGTCTTTATCCATTTTTAAATCATGATTTATTATGCGAATAGGAAAATTAGATTTACTAAGAGAGCGTGTTATGTCTTTCTTGCAATCAAGAGGTTACAAACAAGGAAGTTTCAAAATGTACAATCGTACTTATAATGAATTGGCGCACTTCATGGAACAGAAGAAAATAGCGGAATATGATAATTCCGTGGGGTATCAGTTTCTTCAATATAGGTTCTTGAATAGGGATTACCAGACCCTAACAGTACGGGAAAAACTGCGTTACCGGCATATTGACGCTTTAAACCAGTTGTTGGAATCGAATGAGGTAAGAGCACGGACACTCAAAAAGCCGTATGAGTTCGGTGGGGAAAAAGGTTATCCCTTTCGTCTTTTCCTGAAAGATTTACAATCTACCGGAAGGCAGTCCGCTTCTATCCGTAGAAGTGAAATCAGATTATATGATTTGTATAAGTATTGGGTATCTGCCGATTTGGATGCCGCAACATTCGGGTTGCAAGAAGGAATCTTATATATACAAAAACTTGATAAGGAACTGACTACAGGTGGACGGGAAGAAGCTATTACGAAAGTACGTGCATTTTTGTTTTATATGTGCGAGCGTGGGTTATTACCGGACAACAATCCGGAACGTTGGAAGGAACTTTTTAAACACAGATTTCTCAAAAGCCCCAAAATACCGTCCGTTTATACGCCCCAAGAAGTAGAGGCGATTATCAATGCCATTGACCGTACGACATCAAGAGGGAAAAGGGATTATGCCATTATATTATTGGGAGCCCGATACGGTTTGCGCAATTCTGACATTAGAGGGCTGCGTTTCTGCAATTTGGATTGGGAGAATAACAGGTTATGTTTTGCACAGCAAAAAACGGGCAAGAGGGTTACATTGCCACTTTCGGAAGAAGTTGGCATGGCAATAATAGATTACATACAACATAGCCGTCCTAAGGTGGATTTACCTTATGTGTTCTTGTCATTTAAGACTCCCTATAACCCACTGGCTAAAAATGCTGTAGCAAATACCATAACAGAATGGATGCACAATGCCGGAGTTGATTTTGCAACAAGACGACATGGGAGCCATATCCTGCGCCATAGCCTTGCCACAAGCTTATTGAGTAACGAAGTGACATTACCTGTCATATCTGAAACATTGGGACACAGCAATTCCCAAGTTACAACGGCATATCTTCGTGTATCTGTTGACCTTTTGCGACAATGCGCATTGGATGTACCTTTTATTCCGACAACAATTTATGATAATCTATATGGAGAAAGCAAATAACTATGGCATATATTCCGAATTAATCCAGCAATATGCTGATTATAAGCGTTCAAAAGGATATAAGATGGTTGATATTGAAAGGAGATTACACCGTTTTGACATGCTCACTATTGAACGCAACGAAACAGAAATAGGCATTTCAAGAGATTTATTCAACGCTTGGAAAAACCTGAATCCGTTGGAATCAGAAAGAAATCGTGAAACACGCATGTTATACCTTCGTGGTTTTTCAAGTTATCTTAGACTTTTGGGATATGATTCCTATGTCCCGAAATTGCGTAAAACCAAGCGTTCGTTCATCCCTCATATATACACCAAAAGAGAGATGGCTGCAATTTTTAAGGAGTGTGACAAAATGGGAAGCACACAATGCGTTTACAATTCGATAAGAGGTGTAATTCCTTTAATTATCAGGATGCTATACGGAACGGGAATACGTATCGGAGAAGCGTTAAAACTTTGCCATAAGGACGTTAATCTCGCTTTGGGTACACTAACCCTGCATGAGTGTAAGAACGGACAAGACCGAATCGTGCCAATGTCTTTGTCTTTGACTGCAATTTGTAAGGACTATGTTGTTTATAAAGAACACTGTAATATGTCTGTTGAACCGGATGCGCCCTTCTTTTCTTCTGCTGACGGAAAGCGATGCAGAGGAACATCTATAAACAGATTGTTCAAGGCGGTGTTGCAACGGGCAGGAATATTTGCAGGGGCAAAGGGCAAAACGCCCAGACTTCATGACTTGCGCCATACTTTTTGCGTGGAATCTCTTGTTAAAATGTCAGAATCAGGAAAAGACCTATACAACTCATTGCCACTCCTTATGACTTATGTCGGACATAAATCTTTATACTCAACAAACCAGTATGTACGGATGACGCAGCAAATGTATCCTCAATTAATTGCAAAAGTTGATGATACCTATCGTTGTGTATTCCCTGATATTAATATTGAAACAGAAGAATAATTATGAAACCTACTGATTTTTCTAAATATCTGACCGATTTTTTTGGCACATATCTGCCAATAGAATGTGGCGTTTCCCAAAATACGATATTGACTTACAGTTACACATTCTCCCTGTTGATTGAGTTCCTGAAAGAGCAAGAATTTATAAATCCACAGCGTGTTACCCTTGCGGATATAACCAAAGAACGGATTATAAATTTCTTGCAATGGCTTGAAGAAGACAGGCATTGCTCTGTTTCCACGCGAAATGCACGTCTTGCAGCCATTCGGTCTTTTTATAGTTACCTGCAATATCGAGATGTAAAAGGAATGTTCCGTTATCATGAAATAATGTCAATAAGGAAAAAGAAAACTGCTGCTCCTGAAATGGCTTATCTTACGATAGATGGTATAAAGTTGATTTTAAGTCAACCTGATTTGAAAACACGATATGGTCGTCGGGATTTCGTTCTTCTTTCACTACTCTATGACAGTGGGGCAAGAGTTCAGGAACTAATTGACCTTACGCCACCTAATATAGAATTTAATGATACGGCGACTGTCAAATTATGCGGAAAGGGTAATAAGGCACGGATTGTACCTTTATCAAAACAACAAGCATCCAATCTCAAAAAATATATGTATGATGAGGGATTGATGAAAGAGGACAGGCATTGTGTTCCTATTTTTTGTAATTTCCACGGAGAGAAACTTTCCCGTGTTGCCGTCCTGAATATTGTAAAGAAATATGCAGAGATAGCTCGAAAAAAGTCCCCTGATTTAATCCCTGAAAATTTGGGATGCCATTCTTTCCGGCATTCCAAAGCCATGCACTTATTGGAGGCGGATATAAATTTGGTTTATATAAGGGATTTTTTAGGGCATGTTTCAACAACTACAACAGAAATATATGCTCGTGCAAGTGAAAAGAAGAAGCTGGAGGCATTGTCACGTGTAAATCCGGGAATAATAAAAGAGGGTAAAACGACATGGCAAAAAGACAAATCCTTGTTGGGTTATCTAAAGGATTTACGGACTAAGTATTAAAACTTATGTGAAGTTTGTTTGGGATATTATGTTATTTAACAGATGAAAATCAGTAACTTAATAAAAACAAACCAAACAAACTTTACATAATTATTCCCTATACATAACATACCTTATGTAAATCTTTGCATAAGGTATGAAAGCACCCGCTTTACGCAAATCGGCGACCGCACGGCGGTCGTAACCTCCGAATACAACATGGCGAGCGTGCGCGAATGGCTCGCCCAGCATACCGAAATCGAAATCTGCAAAACGGCGTAACGATGGCACGGGAGAGAACCGACGACTGGATGCAGATGGCCAAAGACCTCGCCCGTGCCGAACAGGAACTGCAAATAGGACATTGGGTATATGTCACGTTCGAGTACTGCGAGGACGACCGTTCGCGGGTCGTCCTGCACAAAATAGACATGCCCCGCAGGATGCTCGACCGCTGGCGGTGGCTCGTCGAGTGGCGCAGGGCAAAATATGACTGTCAATATCCCCGTAAGGGCGTGCAGGTCTATTATTGTTACTACGACAAGCGGACGGGACTGCAAACCGGGTTCGGCTCCCTGCTCTCGTGCGTGGCAGCGGCGAAAGCGCAGATTACGAAAGTCGAGCGTAAAATGGAGGAATACGTTAGTTACATGAGTGGCAACGATCTGTTTTTCGACCCGATGACAGACGAGAAATTGCGCTGCGCCAAAAAGAAATTGGCGCAGAAAAGGGCCAAGTATGCCGAACTGTGCGCCCTGCTCCAAAGCGAGGTCGCCAAACATCGGGCCAATCCCGGTATCTGCAAACTGTTCCTCGGCTTTCGCAAGCTGGGCGAATTTACGGACATTCCGCACGCCCGCAAATTCGCGGAAAGAAGCGGTGAAACAGGGATTTTCAACCTTATCGGCGACCGTTTTCGGGATAGTTGGTATCAGCCGAAATGTATCGGAGAAGCCGGAATTTGAATCTTGAAATTCGGCGCGAACGAAAAATCGACGGTTTGAAACCGTCGATTTTTCGTTCGCGGAACGCCGACCCGGCAGGAGTATCGGCATACCGGTCAGTAATTCCTATTGAGCCATATCCCGAAAAACTTGTCGTAAATGCGGTAAACGCCCTGCTCGTGCGTAACGAAATCCTTTTCGAGCAATCCTTTGAGCGCTGCCTGCACCGAACTCGGAGAAGGCAGGCTGTATTTTTGGACGAACTCCCCGGAGGTAACGGCACGGGCAGCGCCTTCCTTGCTGATGGCGATAAGCAGCTCTTTCTGTCTTTCGGGCAGGCGGAACAATATCTCCCGATACGTGTATTTGTAAGAGTCGAGAATATTGCCCAACGCTTCGGGGAGCATCTCTGCCCGACATTCTCCCCTTTCCGGAGTGATACCGTACAACATGTTGAGCATCTTCTGCACATACCATGTCACTCCGTCGAAACGGTCGTAAATGTCGGCGACGACACCTTGCCCGATTTTTCGGCCGTTATTTTCAAAATGCCTGCGGGCGAAGTTTTCGTATTCCGATAACCCGATACCCTCCAGATACATCATCGACACGCTTTGGTAAAAGGGGCGCGAGGCGTTGGCGAACATATTGCCCATGACGTGCCGCTGGCTGCCCGCGAAGATAAAACGGGCGTTGCGACAATGTTGTATGTGGGTGCGCAGCAACGCTTCCACATTCTTTTCCGTGTAATAGGCCACCTGCTGAAATTCGTCGATGGCGACGATTACCGGACGGGAGGCTTTCTCCAGATAGCGGAATATCTCGTCGAGCGTCGCTTCCGTCGAGCGGATGTCGCCCAGTTGCAGGTTGAAGCTGGGATTACCCGCCGGGTCGAACGTAATGCCGCCTTGCAGGGATTTGACGCTGTTCCAGAAACTTTCGATGGCTTTTTTGCCGAAAGGCTTCAGACCATCGACAATGACCCGGCTCAAGGAAAATACCAGGTCGCGCAACGACTTGGTCGCATAAATATCGACGAAGAACGTATAATAATTATCTTTAATCTCCGGACTGTTGAAACAGTGCTGTATAAGCCCTGTCTTACCCATACGGCGCGTGGAGATCAGCGCCAGATTATTGCCGTTGGTAACTTCCCGAATAAGATTCTCGCTCTCTTGTTCGCGGTCGCAGAAATACTCGGCGGATTCATAACCGCTGGTTATAAAGGGATTTTTCAGTGATTTCATACAGTTGCATATTATTATGCAAAGATAATTATTATTAAATAATAATCAAATCTAAATCTACCTTCACCATGTTGCATATCTGCTGAACCGCATGATAATCTACGGTTTCAGCCCGGTTTTCTTTTTAGAATGTGCGGCCAGCTTTTTCGCCACGTCGGGCAGCTGCCTTGCCGGTTTTCCAACGGATGTTACGGCGGTTTCGGTCTGTTCTTTCGGGGCCGGAACCGGCGGTCGGCGAAGGTTGGGATAGTCATGCCGCAGAATATGGTCGGCCCGTTGCCGGATCAGAGCCATAGCCTGTTGTTTTTCCGTCTCTGTCGTGGCTTTGGTAAAGCGTTCGGCCAAGTTGTCGAACCAGTCCCGATAGGAGAAGAAATTGGGGAACTTATCCCGTATCATAGGGTCTGTGCACTCTGGCGAAGCAAGGTGCAACAGGCAGGCAATGTTATAGGTATGTTCGGACAAAAAAATATCCGATCCTTTATCCATCCTGGCGAAGCGAACGAAATTTTCTCTTGTTGCCGACATATCGTAACGTTCGCGTTCGGTATGGATACCGATTTCCGTCATATCCGTATAACAGTCGGCCGAAAGCACTCCGAACGGCTCCGGCTCGCTGCTGTATAGCCTGTCGAGATCAATAACGGGGTTGATCCTTGCCCGTTGCACTTCATCGGGTATCACATCTATCGTTCTGAAAAACGTGATGTCGAGCCGGGGATCGAAAAATTTGTCTGCAAGGAAATCCTTATACCTCTTTTGCAATTTCCGTCCTTCCGGCGTATTGTCGAACAGCAGTACGCCCCGATCGGTCTCGATGCCCGTATAGGTATTGATTCCGGAAAGCTGCTCTCGATCGGAATACCGGGATACGACCCGCCGATAGTCCGAACTTTTTTTCAATTCCTGCTCGGAATTTTCCGGCAGCAGCGGATCGAGGCCGTTCTGATAGCAGTATATGGCTGGGTAGAGCCGGCAGATTTTCAACGGTTTCAACCCCTGCTCCTTGATGGCATCCCACAGTTTGCGCGGAAACATCGAGATATTCTCGTAAGGTTTCCATACTCGGTCGGGGTCGGCAAAACGGTAATGCACGAAAAAGCTGTTCGGATAAGGCGTCAGCCAGTCATGGAGCATAACTTCCGTGTAGTGTTTGACAAAATGACCGAAGTTTTTATAATATCTCCCGTTTGCCGATACAGTCTGTGTCTTTCCTTCCGGCGAAAGCACCATATAAACGTCGCCCGGCAACCGACGGTCGCCGGGGTTCATCGTTCTATTTTCTTTTGTCGTTTTCATCACTATTGTTTTCAATCGTAGTTTTAGAATTTCGGTTTCATGGAGGATTTGCGCTGCGGTTTTACGGGGCGTGTCCGCTCCTGCCGGGGCGTAAGATTCCGCAGGGTCAGCGATTCATTCTTACGCTCGTAGCGAACCTCGCAATTCTCGAAGATTTTGATATCCGTTTCCACGTTCCGTAAACGAATCGTTTCGCCTCCGTAGAGCCGTTTGCTGTCGTCGTAGGAAATCGGCTGGCGGAGCAGCTCGTCCATCTTTCGGGCGAATACATAAACATTGTCTTCGCACCTGATCCGGTCCGGAGTGTAAATATCCAGTTCGGAATGGCTCTTAAAGGCATACAGGCACATATCCGCCGTGCGTATGTCGTGAGGAACCCATTGAATCGCCTGCGGATGATTCCTGACGGCGGCCTCGCCCACCTGCTGCGTAATGACGTTTTCCGGTATAAGGTGCAGGACATGTCCGTTTTTACGTGCGGCTTCCAACGCTACTTCTTCCGAAATGGCTTTGGGACGCATTACGGTTATCAAAAAGTCGATTGTTTTAGGATCATCCTGCTCCCGAACCATTTGCAGAGCCATCGACGGCTCTGTCAGCGCACCGGCGACGCTGTAATCGGTTTTATCCTTCCCATAGGTGTTGTCGAAGGCCATTTTGCACATTTCGTAAGTCCGGTCGTTTTCGGGTATTCCGTATAAATTCTGCGGATTCTCTTTTACCAGATTCATATAAAGGTCAGGACTTTTCATTGCCTCCGGGATAAACTGTATGGCAAACGGGCTGCGGCGTATGGCAACCATACACAATTCCGGTGTTTTGTGTATTTCGGGAACCATCCGTAAATATGAGCCGTCGTAGCGCACAGCCGTTTCGCACAACTCCCTGTCCTTGCATTTTTCGGGAATGTTGAAAAACAACTCCGGCTCTTTGGCAAAGATCATCTCCGCCAGTTTCGGGGTCATATAGTCCGGATTCATACTGTCCAGAAAATGTTTGGTTCGCGAGTATCCCTCGCAACGCACCAACAACTGCTCGTGGATCTCTTTGTAGGGAATGTACCGAAGTACCCGCAGGTCATAGCTCGAATACAATGCCTCATGGCACATCTCCCGAGTCAGCAGTTCCGGTTTGAAATACTGAATGGCGGTAGAATCGTTCACCATCGCTCTCCGGTACAGGTCGGGGGTATGCAATGCCTCCGGGACATAAGGAAGTGCATGGATGCTGGACGAAACGGCCGCTTCGCACATACGTTTCGTGCGTAAATGTTCCGGTACGTCGTGCAGCATAATCCCGTCGCTCTGTACCGCCGCCGTGCATACCGTCCTTGTTTTCCACCGTTCCGGCAGGGCCGTCAGGCACGACGGGTCGGTACGAACTCCGTACTGGGCAATGTGTTCGTCCATCACCTCCGGTTCGATGTCCGCAAACAAACTTACCATATCGGCCCCTTCCTGCCGGTATTTTTTTATGCCTTCCAGACACACGTCGGCATAGGGAATGAATTGAAGGACGCTCCGGTTTTCGCGGAGTTTGGCCAGCGGGGCGTTCAGGGCCAGCCGGCACATCTGCAGGGTTTTCATCGCTTGGGGCACGAACTCCAACACCCAGCCGTCCTTCGTTACCGCATCCATGCACATCTGTTCCGTTTTGAGCCGGTCGGGAACGGAAGGCAAGGCCCATACGTCATTTTTCACTGCCGCTTCACACAGGGCCTCTGTTCGGCGCTCTTCCGGCACGAACAACAGCGCCGGCCCGTAACGTTCGACAGCAACCATGCACATCGAGGGCGTTTTCAGCTCTTCCGGCACATAGTCGAGGGCATAATCCCAATTCCGCACGGCCGTATAACACAGCTTTTCGGTACGCATATCGCGGGGGACATATCGGATATTCTCTCCGTCGATCTCGACGGCGCGGCGGCATACCGCCTCGGTACGTCGTTCCAAAGGCAGGGTCATGAACATATTATGTTTTCGTCCGCCCCGTTCGAGCAAGGCGATATCTGCTTTTTCCTGTTCTGTCATAAGGTTCTCGAATTAAAAATGCCCAGTTTCGACCGGGCACTGATGTTCGTTTGTGACTATTGCTCTTCGCCGCCCGTATCGCTGTCGTTCTGGAACGTAACGCTCTTTTGTACTACCTGTCCCATGTTGTCCTCGATATAGACGTCGATGGTCTGCTGGTCATCGCTGCGGGAGGTGTAATAAAGGCGGAACGAGAAGCGCTCCAGCGGATAGCGGTCGTTGGGAAGAAATACCGTTCCGTCGTCCATCCGCAGCTCTCCCTTACCGTCGGGCTGGAAATAGCGGATCGTGTAGCGGGCGTCGGCATACTCCCCTTCACGCACCAGAGTACAACGTATCTCGGCGGTTTCGCCTACACCGATACGCTTGGGTACGGGCATCGTTTCCAGCGAGAAGCTGTACGCCTGCTGAATATCCAGATCCTTGTCGCAGGATGCGAGCAGTCCGAGTGCGGCCATCGCCGCAAAAAATAACTTTTTCATCGCTTTTTTGTTTATTTGCATTTGTAATCCGCGAAGTCCATCGCATTGAACAATCGCTTGTTATTGCACCAGTAGGCCAGCCGCCACGCCTCCCGCGAGGGTTTGGCGTCGCCCGAAAAATCCCGATACGGCTGTGCGAAGGGCACGCAGCCCAACGCCTTCAGCTCCCGAATACGTTCCAGCGCATCGCCGATGTCGTCGCGCACCAGCACGTAACAGAACAGTTTGCGAGGCGACAAGCCACATTTGACGAGCAGTTTTACGGCGTTATGCACGTCCTCTTGTACGGCATGGCTGTCATAGGCCATCCGCAGAAAGCGCAGCCACCTGACCCGTGCGAGCAGCTCTGCGAGTTCCGGGTTGCGGGCGATACGCCGCACGTCGAGCCCCTGATTGAAGTCCACCCGCACGTCCAGGCGGACGATCTTTTCGATCTGTGCGAGACCCCATGCGGAGGCCAGCACGTTATTGTCGAGCAGTACGGCCCGCTTGCGTCCGGCGAGGAACTCTTCGATGTCGGCATGGGGCCGGATATTCCCCTCTTTGCGCGGTACTACGCACCACGGGCATCGGTTCGGGCATCCGCGCGTGAGAAAGCCGTAGGCTTCGCCCACGCCGTAAAGCGAGTAATCCGGACACGTATGTTCGACCGCCTCCGGCAATGTCGTCGTATAATCGCGGTAGCCCGTTCCGCCGCGTATCACTTCGCAGCAGTATTCATCCCGGCAGTCGGGCGTATGGGTAAATACCTTCGACAAATACACTTTGTCGTAACGCCCCGCTCCGGGATCGGCAAATTCCACCGTATCGCCCCGGAGCTTATGCCACGCCGAAAGTTTCATCAGCGCGAGGTTCGGGAAGTTGCGCCCGTCCACATCCACCAATCCGATTCGCATGGCCTCCTTACTGTTTTGAGGGTTCGGGTTCCCGTTCCAGCCGTGACCGGACTATGGCGACGTATTCCGGATTCGGCTCGATGCCGATGTAGTGGCGTCCCAGTCTGCGAGCGACAAGGGCCGTCGTTCTGCTTCCCAGAAAAGGGTCGAGAACTACGCCGCCCGGCGGACATCCCGCCTCGATGGGCGTCTCGATCAATTTCTGCGGATAGGGAGCGTAGTGCTTTTCGTGGCTGATTTCGGTCGTAATCCGCCAGACCGTCCGTTTGTTCCTGCCTTGAAGGTCGTTTCTGGATTTCGAACCTGTCGGATGTTCCGGCTGTCTGGATATTCTGTTCGTCTCATTCCCGGCACAAGGCTCGAACTGTTGCCGGAAGTCGTATTTCGGGGATTTGGTGAAGAAAAACACCTTCTCGAAATCCGCCGTAAAACGGTCTTTGACGGGAGTAGGTACAGCCGAGGGCTTGTACCATATTATCTCGTTGCGCAGTATCCACCCCCGCAGGATCATCATCTCGGCGAACAGCCCCGGAATATTACACAGTGATTTGTGCGGAACTCGGTGTATCGACAGATCGACGCGCAGTGTTTTCAGACAATGGGCGTTTTTACCCGGCGGCCAATCGTCTGGGCGGTTGTATTTATTGAGTTTGCTGTACGAATCGCCGAGGTTCACCCATAGCGTCCCCGTACTTTTCAATACGCGGCGGCACTCGTCGAAGATGCCCACGAGATGCTCCAAGAACATCTCACGGGAGGGTTCCTGCCCCAACTGTCCCAGCCATCCGCCGCAACTGCGGCAGATGGCGTAATCGTCGAAATCGTGTTCACAATCCTGCTGTCCGCCGAACAGTATCGGAGAGAGTCCGTAATCCCTGAGCTGCCAGTACGGGGGCGAGGTTACGATACAGTCGATGGAGTTGTCGGGCAGCCGGCCGAGGCCGGAGGCCGCATCCGTATTAAAAATTACATCCGTTCGCATTGCATTCGCTCTTTAATGTCCAGTTCCCGTATTGCTGTCCGGCACTTCGTCCCAAGGGTTGTCCTCCGGAATCTCGATGTCCGTCTGTGGGCGTTTCAGGGTTTCCGTTGTTTCTTCCTCATACAGTTTGGCGCACGAGGTAAAGGCCATAGCCGCTGTCAGCAGCATCGTGGCCGCGATCGCTCTTTTTCTCATCGTCAGTCATCGGTTAAAAGGTTGGATATTTCCGGGTCAAGCCTGCCCCGGTATTCGAATGTCTCTTTCAGCTCGCACGCCCTGTCGAACCATTTGCGCCCTTCCTTCCTGCGGCCCAGCCGCGAGCAGGCGATGGCTTTCAGATAGCACGCCTCGGCCGATTCGGGCAGCGCGGAGAGCACTTCGTAAGCGCGGTCGTCATGGCCGAGCGAGAGCAGCGCGATAGCCGTATTTCGGTCATGGTAAGGAGCCAATATCGTGAGGGCTTCGTCGTAGCGCCTTTCATCGAGCAGCTTCATGCCCCGCGCGTAGAGCGTATCGGGTACGGTCGTATGGATCGTATCCTTCACCATGCCCACGCGCCGCAGGTCGTATTTGAAATCGACCGAGCGCAGCAGCGGATAGAGCCGCTCCCGGATATATTTATACTCCTGCGGATACCTGCCTCGCAGGGCCGCTTCGCGTCGGTCGGGATTCTTCTCTGCACCGAGCAGCGCAAGGATCGCCTCGCGGTGCGGCAGACTGTCCGAGGCGGCGATCAAGCGCCCCAGCTCCGTCCAGTTCTCGCCTACGGAGCGCACGGCGATCAGCGTATCGACCTGCCGCCCGAAACGCTCGCCCAGACACCGTTTGAGCGACAGGGCACGCTCGCGCGCCAGACGCTCGTTGAGCGCGAGTGCTCCTTCCGGTGATGCCGAAGCGGTCAGCACGATACTGTCCACGTAAAACTCCCGTTGGTTTATCAGCCCGTCCATCAGGGCTTCGATGCGGGCGAGCTGAACGGCATTGGTTTCCAGCGTGTCGATAATGTCCGACTTGCCGACTTCGAAGGCAAGGTAGTTGCGGTCTTTGACGACGGCATACTTCTCGATCACTCTGGTCAGGTAGCGCCTCGTGGTGTCCGTGAAGGTCAGCATCGAGGATATGTTGTATTCCAGCGTATCGAGCGACGGCATATCGTAACGGCTGCCGTCCAGCCCTACGACCGCTCCCGCAAGTGTGACGTGCATCGTCTTGCCTTCGCCTTTGGTCGGTACTTCCTGCGTGTAGTAATAGCTGATCTTCTCACGGCCATCGACGATGGAATCCAGCCGCACGCCATCCGGATAGGGGTGCTTGACGAAACGCTCGAAAGCACGCTGCTCGGCAGCCGCATCGGGCTTGAAGACCCGCACGTATCGGTCGAACTGCCAGTAGTTGCGATCCTGCACGCGGCTGAACAGCCCGCCTCGGATACTGATCTGCTGAAGCGGCACGAGGCCGTCCGTCTTGTGGAGCATGGGCGTTACGGCCACGCTCTGACAATTGCCCTGCAACTGGCGCGGCAGCTCGATCACGAAGTCGATGCTGACCTTGCCCATACGCTCGGCGACGGTGCGCGATTGAGCCACCACGACCACCTCGTCGAGTTCGAGCGACATGACGCGCTCGCCGTTTTCGAGCGTAGTCGTAGGCAGGAAATAGACGGGTTGCAGGCTGTCGCGATGCTTGTATTCGACATATTGCGGTGCGGACTCCTTTTTCGGCTCCTGCTTTTGTGCTTTGGGCGCATAGTTCGCCCGTGCGCCCAAGCCCCGGCGCTGAAGCCTGCCCGTAACGGTACAACCGCCCAGCAGCAGGCATATGACGAGGCTGTGCAATAACATCTTTTTCATTGTTTCATAACTTTTTTCTTATCATAAGCCGAGAAGACGGGCCGACTACCTCCATGTAATCGACGCCCGTGCTTGTTGACTTTGCCCGTAAATGTCCGTAATCGTAAAGACGAATTCCGTTCGCTCGGCATAGGAAGAGTTGGCGGTAAAAATATGTTGTCCGGCTTCGAGGGTTACAGGACTGTCGGGGTGTAACATGGAACCGTCATACGAAACCCTGCAATTCGTCGAGGTCGTCGTATAACTTACGGTATAGTCGCCCATGTATTCGGTCGAACGGATGATCAGCGTCATCGGACTGTCCGAATAGAGAGCCGCCGAGGACATGGTTCGTATCATTGCGGAGAATTTCGGATAACGGGACGTTACCGTGCATTGCCGCTGTACGCTATGGCCGCTGCTGTCGCTTACCTGCACCGTAACCGTCAGGACGCCGGTGGCGCGGGTGTCGAGCAAGAAGCTGTGGGTTCCATTGCCTAACAGGGCTTCGTTGCCGCCGAGTCCTGTCCCTGCGGGAAATACGAAAACGGCCTGTGGATCGGAACAAGTGAAGGTAGAGATTGCGGCGTCATCGCTTCCGCTGATTTCCAACGTAAAAGTGGCGGGGTTGCCGACGACGATTGTCGAAGGCGGTGTCAGCGTAACATCGAGCGAGGGTTTTTCGACCGCCTCGGTCGTCAGTGTACGCCGGATCTCATAGTCATAGGCATCCCGCAGGACGAATGTCAGCACGGCTTCGCCCGCAACTGTCGGGCAATATCCGATCCGTGCTGTTTTAGTTCCGGCTCCGCCGGGCAATGCGACGGGAATTCCGGTCGTCATGGCTGTACCGTCGAATGTTATCGTACCTTCGCCCTTTTCCTGTTCTACGGTCAGCGTGTAGCGACCGTCGGGATCGGTGCTCTCGACCCTCATCTCGGTAAAAATATCGTCGCCCACGCTGCACGTCTGAGGTAGTTCCGTGAAGGTCGCGCCGAGCGTCGAAAGACGCATATCCGTCGCATTGGCCCCCGAAATCATCACATCGAGGTTATAATGACGGTTACGCAGGATGTCGAAAGAGGTCGTGACGTTGCTGCCGGGATAGATGTAATAATCGACCTTACGGCCCGACGCCTCGCCTTCGAGATGGATACAGGTGGCGTATTGCGGGGCGTTTTCGCGGCTGCGCTGCCGCGGGTCGGTGATACCCGGCACTTCGCCCTGAGTGTTTTCGGGAAGGTAAAGAACAACGGAGTAGCTGCGTCCGGAAAGGACGCTCTTCGGAAAGGATGTCACTTCGCTGTCTGCTGTGGGTTTGCTTTCAGCGAAGAACGGCACGCAGGACGGGACGCCCGTTACCTGACAGGATCGGAGTTCGAAATCCGTAAAGGCGCCGGCCGTCGTGACGTTCAGAGTCAGTTTTGCCACACATCGTCGGAGGTGTATCGTTACATCGGTAGCCCCCGATACGGTGAAAGACTGCCGGCCGCTCATCGCAAACCTTTCATCGGTATCTCCCGATACATCGGGAACGTACATCGCTTCCTGCAATCGCAGGAGTGTCATCGGCCCCATGTCTTCCTTCGTATTGGCGATGGCATACGCTTCATAGCGGCCGTGGGCTATCGTCATCGTCCGCGAAGCGTTCCCCGCAGTCAGATAGTGATGTTCCAGTGAACCCGTCTGTACGTTATGCAGGTAAAGGTTCACGTCTGCAATGGCATTTTCATCCTCCGAATTTCGTGTCGGAAATCCGTTATCCGCAGCCGCAAAAGATATTTCCACCTGCGAAGCGGCAGCTTCGGGGAACTGCGGCCCATCGGGCGGATAGCTGCCGCTATCCTTCGTACAGGATGCGACCAGAAGCGGCAAAAGTCCTAAAAACAAGAGCTTTTTCATGTCTCGATATTCTAAAACATATAAGAGAAAGAGGCTTCCAGCTTCGCCGGAGCCAGTACGATACGGCGGTAATGCCGCAGAAAGACATCTTCGCCGGGCGGCGGTGCGGGATTCCAGCGCGTATCGTTCATGGAATACAGGCCGAGGCCGCCTTCGAGCGAGAAGTTCCACCGCCTATGCAGCATCCACGAATAGCCCGCGCTGGCACCTACGCCGACAGTCCAGCCGTTGTAGCGTTTGTTCCGGTTCCCGACGCGATACTGTGCGAGGGCGGAGTGCACGCCCCAAAAGAAACCGACATGCGGCTCGAAGCACCAGCGTCGCACACCCACGACGGCTCCCAGCACTTTGGTTCGCAGACTTTCGGTCGAGATCGGGTTCCAGTATGCCGACGCTTCGACGGACCATTTTTCCGATACGGCTACATCTACGCCGGCATTGACGGTTCCCGTTGCCAGTCCCAGTGCATTGACGCGCACGGCCGTATATTGAGCCGAAGCCGCGTTCGCCACGAGGACGAACAGCAGCAGTACAAATAATCTTTTCATCGTGTTTCTATGTTTGTTGGAATGAGTAACCGCCGCATCCGGCAAAAGGTATCGGCGGAGCGTTGAGAGAGGTTAATCGATCTGAAATTCGGGAACGACATTGCAGTTTTCCCATGCGGTAAAGGAATACTCCGGCTCCCGCGACAGCTCCTTGCGAGGATAGTGGCCGATGAAGTTGCTCCACCAGACGGCGACCGTTTTCCCTCCGATCCCCTTAAACGTGCAGCGGCTTCCTATCGGAACTACGAACGCCTGTTTTTCCTGATCGATCCGGTACTCGCCGTTGCAACTTATCTCGACCAGATCAACATGGGTGTAGATATAGACGGCTTCCTGCACGAAGTCCACGTAGAGCGTATCCCGAAAGCTTTTCATGGGATGGCGGTACGGGTTTTCCGCTGAGACGAACTGCGTGAGGCCGCGATCCGCATACCAACCTCCGACTTTCGATCCGTCCACCGGTTTGAGAGGCACGAGCGGCCCGTCGTCCAACGACAATATCATCATGCGATTGTCTTCGGGCGTATAGGAAGAACTCCATTTTACGACCGTCATATTCTCTTTGTCGACACTTCCCCGGCCGCGGTGGGTAGTCCCGCGCTTCCAGTAGGTATATATCGTCAGGAGATTGTAAAAGTCGTGCGTAAACGTTTTTGTATAGCTGTACCCGTCCGTGTTGCTTACAACCACTTCATAGACGAGCCGGTAATTGTCGGCGGTAAACACCTCTCCGGGGATGTAGTCCACCGAGAAACTGTACACGCCCGAAGGGTCGTTCAGCGGGAGGGTGACGGACGAGGTGAGCGGCTGCCCGTTGAAGAGGAAGGCTCCGTGCTGGCCTTGTAGAAGGCGAACCGTCGCCGAGAGGTCGCCGGCCTTTTGCGGGTCGTCCACGGTGATCGTAAGCTGCCGGCCGGGATCGTCCAGGCAGTACCCCTCGAACTGGTAGCCCTCGAAAGGGAAGTTGTCCGAAATCCCGACCTCGAACGCATCGACGCGGGTATCGACCACGTTTTCGCCCTTGATGACGATATTGAGCGTATATACCGTATTGCGGCGCACGTCGAAGTTGGTCGTGTTGTTCTCTCCCAGATATACGTCGTAGGTCAGCAGTTTGCCTTCGCGCTGTGCCTTGATCCGCAGGAAGGTCGCTCCTTCGGGTGCGTTGCCGGCGCATTTCTGCTCCTGCGAGGTTATCCCCGGCACTTCGCCCCGACAGTTCTCCGCCAAGAAGAACGTGCGCGATGCCTTGCGGTTCTCATATGATGCGATCGCCGAAAGCTCGGAAGAGGTGAGCTCACGGGCCTGCTGATCCTCCGCGAACAGCGTGGTGACACCTGCCATATCCATCACCTGCACGGATTGGAGCTTCAGGTCGTAGTCCACCCCGTAGAAGGAGATGTTGCAGACGATTTTGGCTACGTTGCGCCGAACGGTGACCGTAGCCTCCGGCATCCCTTTCCCGACCGTACATTCCGCATATCCGGACATGGGCAGCGACGTGTAACTCCGGGGTACGCGGAACTCATAGGCCGACAGCGTCTTCCGGCTCATCGGGCCCATATCTTCATGTAAATTGGCTACGGCATACACATCGTACCGGCCGGCGGGAATGGAACGCTCCAATACGCCGCCCTGCACGTAAAAGTGCTGCGACGGGCGTATGCCCTGCGGATCGAAGAGGAAAACGTTTATGTCCTTGACGGCCCGTTCGTCCGCGGCTCGGGTAATCGCCTGCGTTGCTTCCGGACACACCCGCAGCGTAAAGCGGGTCGCAGACTCCGCAGCCGGAACAATATCTTCTTTGGAACAACCGACCGCCGAAGCGAGCAGCGGCATAATTAAAATCAGTAGGTTTCTCATAATGAAAAATGGAAAAAAGGGAAAAGACAGGGACGATTGCACCCTGTCCCTTCCCTTCCGATGTTACATACCAATATTGACATCCTGATTGAACGGCCCTTCCCAGTCTGCGGGGGTGATCGTCACGGCCACGTCGGCACCCGTCAGGCCGCTGATATTCACCGTTACGCGGCGGTAGGTATTGCGGTTGATAGCCTTACCCGAATCCCCGGCAAGTTCGATCTCGTAACTCACGGGCATCTGGTCGTCCGTCGTTCCGAAATCCCCGTCATGATCGTAAATGCCTTCGAGGGTCAGCAGTACGCTCTCGGCAGCCTTATCGTCCTCATTGCCGTAGATATAGAACAGATTGGCATATTTCCCGCTCTGCTCTTTCGCTGCCTGCGTATGGCTGAAAGTCTGTGCTGCGGACAGAGGCATGGTCTCCCCTGAATACTCGCGGTTTTGGGTTCCTCCGGAATGCGACGTGCCGACGTCGAAATAGAAGACCGAGGATGCCGCACGGGAAACAGTCGCCGAAGCGATCCGCACGCGACCGGGGTATGCAGAGGCGAACTTGCTGTCGGTCGTAGCCTGTACGGCTACCTTCGACACGAGCCTTTTGAGCGCGATCTGCACGGTGGTCGTCTGCCCGGCCTGTGCGATAACCTGCGTCGCCGAGCCGGTCATGGTAAACCCTGCGGAGCGTTTGGCCTTCGTCGTCACCTCGTCGAACGTACCGTTATAGTCCGCGATCTCGCTCTCGGTCTGGCTTCGCAGGTCGTCCAGTGTGCCGATCCCGGAAAGGGCGCTGCCGTTGGCGATGGCATAGAAGCTGTACGTTTGCCCCGGCGCGGCGTCCGGTACGGGAATGGTCGCCGTCTGTCCCGAAATCTCCGCAGCGGTGAAGTTGCGTTGCAGTACGGCGTCCCCGCTGCCGTCGAACACGAACAGCGTGAGCGTGCCGATCTTCTTCTCCCAGCTCTCGGCCGCAGCCGTCTGGTCGAAGAAGGCGCGGGTTTCGGGCGTCTTGTCCGTCAGGGTGATTTTCACTACGCTGCCCGTCGCCGAGTCTGCGATTTCGTCGGTGTGCTTGTTGCAGGAGGCCAGCATGGCCAGGGCAGCCGTGGCTGCCAAAATCATCTTTTTCATAGATTTAATTGATTTTATGCCGCTTCGTGCGGCGGTTAATAAAAAGTGGTGGATGAATGTCAGTCGATGATGAATTTCAGTCCTATTCCGAACTGCGTGTGGAAATGCCCTGTCGTCGTGCCCCAGAGCACACGTTCGCGCCCCGATATGCAGAGCACGATGCGGTCGGTGATATAGGCTTCCGCCTCCAGCGTCACCGCGCCTCCGTAGAGGAATCCTTCGCGGCTTCGGATCGTGGAGCCGTCGTACAGCATTTTATCTCCCCGGTTCACCGTCTCGTACCCCAACAGGGCCGAGCCGCCGATGTAGAGGAAGAAGGTTTTGGAGCCGTCCGCGAGAAACTTATAGTAGTAGCCCCCTTCGCCCGTGAACTGCGCCACGGGGATACTCCCGGCTTTGTAGGGGTAATTGCGGCAGAGGTACTCCGCCCCGAAGACCCACTTGTTCGCACGGCCCGCATAACGGCTCATGGCCGCTCCGAAGTAGTATCCCGTGGTGCTGCGCCCGGAGGCGGAGTACCAGCCGTCCGCCATGCCCGCGCGTACCTCCAGCCCCCGCATTCCGGGCAGGATACGCTGGGCATGGGCTTCCGGAGCCAAAGCCAGGCCGAGGGCCAGCGACAGCAGCAATGCCAACCGTTTCATGCTATTTGACCTTTAATTCGTTGATGACCTCGGCACGCACCAGATCGGCATTTTCGACCGTAAAGGCCTGGTGGCGTCCGCCTTCTTTCTCATAGAGTTCCACCACGAGGTGCTTGTCGTCGGGAATGGTGAACTTCGGAAGCGTGAAGACCATGCGCTCGCTGCTCTTGCCCCGGATCACCTGCACGTTGTTGTGGGCACGCAGGGGCCAGATGACCTGCTCCTGAATGGCCGTGCGCTTGGCGACCTTCTTATCCGCGATCTTGAAGGTGAGGTGATCGACCTCGAAAGGCACGTTCGAGGAATTCTTCAGTTGCAGGTGGAAATAGAGCAGCCCGTTGTGCGAATAGATGCCTTTTAGTAGGTACTGGATGCCGAAACGCTTGCAGCCGATATGCTTTACCTCGCGGCGGTCGTTCTTGTAGATCGACTTCATAATGAGCTTCACCAGCAGCGGCGATTCGCTGCCCAGCTCCTCCATGTAGATCTCCAGCGCGTTGTTGGGGCGATTCACCGCCTCGCCGTCGTGCAGGAAGTCGGTCATTTCGACCGACAACTTCACAGGTTCATCGGCATACTTGACGTTGAAGGTGTAATAGGCCCCGTCCTCGGTGATGACCGAGAGGTTGCTCTCGCGCGAGAAATCGCGCAGGGCGGCCTTGACGCGCAAAACGTTCTCCGTGCCGTCGGCTTTGGCGGCCAACAGGTCGACCGAGCCCAGATCGACGTAGCGGATGGCCGAAGGGAAAATAACGTGCGTGGTCTTGTTGAAAGTCACCTCCAGCGCGTAAGGCGGGATCATGCGGTCGAAGGTCAGCGGACGGGTCAGCCCGCTGAAGTAATCGCCCGTCGAGGGTGTCGCGGCAGCCGGCATGTCCGGCGCTGCGGTTTCGGCCATCTCCTGCGCCGAAGCGCCCGTTACGCATCCTAAAAGTGCGAACGACAAAAGGATTTTTTTAACTGCGCCCGGCTTGTTTTTCCTCGTTACCGGCGAGCAAAGGTTTTGTGAGCGAACTGTGCTCTCGATTTTCTTTCGGTTCATAACTTGTCTTTCTCTAATGTGTTCGGTTTATGGATATTCAGTGGCTTGCGTGTTATTCCAGCGGGGGCAGCAGCAGGACACGGTACCCGGCTTTGAGCGTCACCCGAACCTGCCGCATCTTCTGCCCGACGTACTGCGCCGTGCCTTGTATGACGCTGCGCCCCAGATCGGAAAGCAGTTGCATCCCCGCATCGTCCGTAATGGTGATGCTGCTTCCCAATCCTGAACCTGCATTGGCGGCGATCTCCTTCACGGCGCTGATCTCGTCGGATGCGGGAACGCTGATGCCCTCGCCTCCGTCCATGTCATAAACCAGCAACTCGACCGGTATCACGCTGCCCCGATATTGCACGGCATTGACCGTGATCATCATGCGCTCCCCGTCGATACGGGCCGTGCCCGTAAGTACGGTGTTCGCGGGGATCAGCACACCGCCGGCCCTCATTGGCTCGGTAAGGCGCAGGGGCACCTCCTTGCCGTCCGTCACGGTCGTCGTGCGATAAATGCAGGCTCCGATGCTGTTTTTATGTACGGGGTTCTCGTTCCCCGCCGCAGTATTGAATCCCCAGTTGCGGGGCTTCGTGAACTCCGCGACGAATACCGAATCGGGCATCGGGGCTGCGAGGCACGAGATGACCTCTCGGCGCACTTGGGCGACGGGTTGCACGGCGTTCCTGCCGCTGCGGGATGTGCCGCCCGTCGGGGAGGTCTGGACGGCCTCCGCCGCATCGCCCGCATTTTGCCCTCCGTTCATGTATTTCGAGGCCAGTTGGTAGGACTTCTCGATCAGTGTCAGTTGTTGCTCCTCGGCGCTCTGCCGGGCCTGTTCGTCCTCCAACTGCGCTTCGAGCCGGTCGATGCGTTCCTGCAACTCCTTCTCTCTGTCGCTTTCGGCCTCGTTCTGCGTCTCTTCATAGAAGCTGCCTATCTGACGGTTCAGGTCGCGGTACGCACCCACCGAAGAGTGCAGGGTTCCGCTCTCGAAGCGCGAGGGTGCCTCGTAGTATTCTACGGGTTTGGGGGCCATGCGCAGCTCCCTTTCCTCGCGTGCGGCCCATTCCTCCTCGCTCTCGGGTTCCTCGCCCAGCGAGAAGGCGAAATCTTCCAGCGAGCGCATCTTGGCCTCCTGTTTGGCTTTCATCTCCTGCTGCACGTAGGCGTCGCGTTTGTCGGCGACAATGCCGCTCTGCTCCGGCGTGGGCAGACTGGTATTGAGCCCCGCCTGTTCGGAGGTCTCCTCACCGCCCGAAGGGGCGAAAATAAGCCACATGATCGCGGAGAAGGCCAGCAGCATCAGCGGGAAGACGATCATCTTGCGCCGCTGCTGTATTTGCTGCTCGGTAAGCTCCTTCGCGGGCTTCTCCGGCGCAGGCTGTTCGTTACTGCCGTGTTTCTCGTTCTCTTTCATAATCGGTCGTGTTTAATCGTTCGGGGCTGTCCGCCCCGGACTGTGTTCGTTCTGTTTCAGCGGGAAAGGTTGCTTCCTGCTGCGGCATTGCATCTAAGTTCCCGAAGGATTCCTGCTTGTGCCCCGGCTGCGGTGCAAGCCGTCGCAGGTGTTCGATCCGTATCCGCTCCCCATCGCTGCGCCCCAGAGAGTAGATCGCCGAAACGGTGCTATATAACGACAGTGCGGCGAAGAGCACGAAGAGCGTGACGATCACATAGACTCGCATGTCGGGGCTGATAGCTCCGCACACGCGCCGCAGGCGATCCTCGATCCGCTTTCCGGCGCGTTTTATCCATTTCCGTATCATAATTTATCGTACTATGACCCGCAGGTCGCGGTTTTCGACGATCTCGAAGCGCTCCATCGTAAAACCCTGCGGGTTATTGTCCGAGCGCACCGAGTTGATCAGGTTGCAGCGCGTGACGAGCGAGCGTTCGGTGACGTTGCTCTCGCGTATGATCATCTGCCGGGCGTAGGTCGTCACGCGGTACGGATAGGTGTCGAAGTCGCAGACCACCGAATCGACCTGTACCTGCTGATTGATGTTGCCTGCCACCACGCGGTTGTAGTAGCCCTTCTCCTGAAGATCCTGCGAGTAGTGGTAGGCGCTCTTGTCGCACAGGAACAGGGCGCGATTGATGTTGCTCTCGATGGCCGCCCGGTCGGGCGCCAGCGTGAAGAACAGCTCGTGGAAGCGGCGGACGTGTTCCCGCGCCTCGACGGGCCGGTTCTGGCTGAGGTCTTGCGAGAGGGCCAGCATCAGCGACTTGCCCTGATCGAGCACGTAGATCTTCTCGCGCTGGCGCTGGGCGAACTGGTAGCTCTTCACGACACTGAACACGGCCACCACGGCGCACAGGCCGAGGAAGACGAGCGTGAAGAGCCGTATCTGCCGGAAGCTCGTTTCGATGTTTTTCAACGATTTGAATTCCATTGTTTGTCGTTTTATCGAGTTTATCTCTTCTATTGAGCCGCACAAGAAAAAGTGCGGCTGACATGTGGCTCAATCGCCATAAAAGCGATTGGCTGCATTCCGTCAATGGCCGCCGGACGATCCTCCGCCATCCTTTGTGGCGAGGTTATCGCCTCGGAGGCCGCTGTCGTCGCTCTCGCCGTATTTCGACTTGTCGCCGCGCCCAAAGGCTTTGCCGATCAAAGCTCCGGTCACACCGCCCGCGACACCGGCAGCGAACGACGAAGCGCGATTGACGCCTCCCAGCCCCGAACCGCCGCCCGCCTGCACGATCCACTCGGCTACGGTCGGTACGGTGAAATAGCCGATGATCCCGATAATCAGGAAGATGATATAGACGCCGTTCGAGCCGTCCGGGATGTAGCTGGGGTCTTGCAGCGCCGCAATGTCGACCTGAAGCATCAATACCTGTATCTTGGCCAGCACGGCCGAGAAGAGGTCGGCTACGGGCAGCCACAGATAGACGCAGATGTATTTGGAGAGCCAGTGCGTGAGCGTCCCCTGAAAACCGTCGTAAACGGAGAGTGCGAACGACAGCGGGCCGAGAATGGAGAGCACGACCAGAAAGAACGTCCGCAGCGTGTCCACCGTGAGTCCTGCGGCGTTGAACAGCAGCTCGAAGAAGTCGCGCACCAGCTCTCGGAACCACATCTTGATTCCGTGCCACGTCCGCTCCCACCACATACTGATTATTTCGCCCAGATCCATAATGCCCAGTTCGGCGAGCTGTTGGTCGTACACCTCGTCGTCCACCAGCCACGCCTTGCCTTCGCGCACGCGGGCCTCGTATTCGAGATCGTCCCGCTGCTTCTGGTAGGCGGCGATGTCCGTCGTCTGCCCTTCGAGGATGGCGTGCGTGCCTTGCACCACGGGCGAAAGCACGGCGTTCACCGTCCCCAGCACGACGGTCGGAAACATGACGATACACAGCCCGATGGCGAAGGGGCGCAGCAGCGGAAACACGTCGATAGGCTCGGCCGAGGCCAGGGCCTTCCATACCCGATAGGCCACGTAAAAAAGCGCTCCCAGACCGGCCACGCCTTTGGCGATGCCGACCATATCCCCGCACAGGGGCAGCATCTCCTGATAGAGATTGCGCAGCACTTGGTGCAGGTTGTCGAAATTTGTTGCGAGCGGTGTCATGGCTACCAATATCTTTCGGAGGGTTTGCCGTAGAGCGCCTGCACGCGGGCGGCATCGCCTTTGGACTGGCTGCGCAGGAACGAGACGGAGATCGCCTTGTCGGTATAATAGCGCGTGAGGTTACGATAGCGCAGCATCCGGGTATATATCTGATCCACTACGTCCATGCGCTCCTTGTCCGAGAGCGAGAGGCCGTTGCCGGAGGTCACGATATTCTTGAGTTCCGTGACCAGCGCCCCGCCTTCCTCCAGCAGCCGGGCGTAACCGGCCGAGATGGCCGCCAGCTCGCCGGAGGTGAAGTTGCGGTCTGTGACCATACGGTTGAATCCCGACATGTAAATATCCGTGATCTCGCTGACCATTTCGATCGTGAGCTTTACCTTGCGGGCGTCCTTGATGATGTTGTGCACCGATTTCAGGGCGTCGTAATACGCCTTACTTTGGTTATAAATCTTTACGCTCTCTTGCAGGGACTTAATCATGTTGGAAGCCGTCGTGGAACTCTGCACGGCACTCTTGATGTTCTGTACGAGGTTGGACGGGTCGATGACCGTCCACTGCGCCGCGGCCCGCTGGGTGAAGCAGGCCAGAACGAGGCACATGAGCCATATCCATCGTTTCATGTTCTTTCGTTGTTTTATGGGTTTTACATTCGCGGGATTTTATTCCTCCGCGCGGTAGTAGTCGCCGTAGCCCGCGAGGGTCAGTACGTCGCGTTCGTGGTCGTAGGAAAGACCGATGCGGCCCCACAGGTCGAAGTAACAGAGGCCCCACATCTGCCGCAGCGGACGCCGCAGCACGGTCTTCGCATCGTAGGCGAAGGCCACGTGGTAACCGCCGGCCCGGCGTGCTTCGTTGTGGTATATCCGTACCTCCGGCGACCCTTCGCGGCTGCACCAGCGGCCCGCGATCTCCGACATCTTGAAGTAGAGGTGCGAAGCCGGTATGGGGTATTCGTTATTTCTCCTGCACATGGCCGCCTCCCTATCTTTCGTTTTCCGACTGGCGGGTGTAGTCCTCCCCCGGCGATACCATCAGCGTATCGGTCTGCGTGTCGAGCGCCAGAATCGTAATCCGGTCGTCGGAGCCGTAATAGAGAATATCCCCGTCGAGCCAGACCAGCACATAGCGCTCGCCGGTCGGGCGGCCGTTGCGTTTGAGGTATCTGAGGACGAAGTGCTCCCCCGCGCGGACGATCTCGATGCCGCAGCGGTTCGGCGCGGACATCCACCTGCCGCACAGGCGGCCCATCTCCCGCTCCCTGCGCCGGAGTTCTTCTTCGCGCCAGCCGGACGTTACGACGGGTTCCCCGAAAGGAGCCGGTGCGGGGTCGGATGCCTCGTGTCCGCAGGCGGAAAGTTCACAGGCCGGAGGGTCGCAGAATTCGCGTATCTCGCCGAAGAGCGTCTCCGGCATCGGTTCCCGATGATCGGGGGACAGGAGCGCTTCGGTCAGTATCTCGCCGATACCCGCGTGGTGGCGGACAAGGCGTCGGAGTTGTTCGCAACTTATGATTTTCGACATGATGTTTTCGGTGTTTGCGGGGCGTCGGCCCCGGTTGATGACTATTTTTCGGCGAGCTGTTTGATCGCCAGTTCTATGTCGCCGCCCAGAGATTCGGCCAGACGTTGCACCTCGATCTTCTCGCTCTCCTCGGTCGTGTAGGCGAGGTATTCCTGTTTACTGACCTCGGTGGCATAGACGGCGCTCTGCACGCCGCCCAGCCCGATCCAGACCTCCTTGTACTTGCGGCCCGGATGATTCGACATATTGATCGAAAGTATCTGCGCCTTCTCCTTGTCCGTAAGGCCCAACAGGGTTTGGATGGCGTCGAAGCGGTTCATGAACTTGCGCTGGTCGAGCAGGATTTTGCAATCGCTGTTGTTGATGATCGCCTCCTTCACGATGGGCGAAGAGATGATGTCCTGCACCTCCTGCGTGACCGTCACCACCTCGCCGAAGTGCTTGCGGACGGTCTTGTACAAATATTGGACATACGAGGCCATATTGTTGGACGCCAGCGCTTTCCACGCCTCCTCGATAATCAGCATCTTGCGGATGCCTTTGAGTCGTCGCATCTTGTTGATGAAGACCTCCATCAGCACGATCGTCACGATCGGGAACAGCTCCTTGTTGTCTTTGATGGCGTCGATCTCGAAGACGATGAAACGTTTGGACAAAAGGTCGATCTCGCTGGGCGAATTCAGCAGGAAGTCGTAGCGCCCGCCCCGGTAGTAGGGCCGCAGCGTGGTCAGCAGGTTGCGGATGTCGAACTCCTCGCGCCGCACCTCGATCTCGCGGCTTTCGAGCTCTTCGCGGAACTCCCCCTTGAGGTATTCGTAGAAGGTGTCGAACGAGGGGCGTATCGAACGGTCGGCCCTGATGCGGCCGATGTAGCCTGATACGGCATTGCCGATCTCCGTCAGCTCGGTTTTCGACACTTTCTCGTCGGCGCTCTTCCACAAGGTCAAAAGCAGCGTGGCGATGCTGTCCAGCTTTTCCGTCTCGAACACGTAGTCGTCCGTGTAGAAAGGGTTGAAGCTGATCGGATGCTCTTCGGTGTAGGTGAAGTAAATCCCGTCCCCGCCCTTGGTCTTGTTGTGTATCAGCTCGCACAAACCTTGATACGAATTGCCCGTATCCACGAGGACGATATGCGTTCCCTGCTCGTAGTATTGGCGCACGAGGTGGTTCATAAAGAACGATTTGCCCGATCCCGAAGGCCCCAATACGAATTTGTTGCGGTTGGTGATCCAGCCCCGGCGCATCGGCTCGTCCGAGATGTCCAGATGCAGCGGCTTGCCGCTTATGCGGTCGCACATCTTGATCCCGAAGGGGCTGCTCGACGAGCGGTAGTTCGTCTCGCCCGTAAAGAAGCACAGGGCCGGCTCGATAAAGGTGTAGAACGACTCCTCGGCGGGGAAATCCCCTGCGTTGCCCGGCATGGCCGCCCAGTAGAGCGTCGCGGCGTCCACCGTGTTGTGGCGAGGGCGGCACTCCATCTTGGCGAGCTGGCTGCCCGCGTCGTTGCGGATGCGGCGCAGCTCCTCCGCGTCGTCGCTCCATGCCATGACGTCGAAGTGCGCCCGAATCGAGGTCAGCCCGAACGAGTGCGCCTCGTTCAGATATCGGTCTATGTCGAGTAGGTCAGCCCCCTTACGGGAGCTTTCCCCTCTAA
>UMBE01032120.1_pt1 | contig 212143 bp, 150 predicted proteins | sample 1963881 | NCBI WGS metagenome assembly UMBE01 (sample SAMEA4835933, study PRJEB28245) | human gut metagenome | biome: gut microbiome; material: fecal sample | place: Denmark | collected 2008 | reverse complement strand
TTTACATTCATACTTCGTTTATGTTTATCAAGTTATTACTAATTTCGACATTGTTACCTTCCGGGTCGAGTATAGTACTCTCATAAAATCCATCACCGGTAAGCCGAGGTTGTCCTATAACCGTATATCCATCGGTTTGCAAACGTCGGGTAAGCTCGTCGACAGCTTCTCGACTACCTACCGATATAGACAAATGGGCCAAACCTTTCACTTGGCCTCGGTTGAAAGGCATATCTAAAATATCAGGACGATTCATTAATTCAAGACAAGCTGTTCCCTCATCAAAAGATAAAAAATAAGAAGTAAATTTCTTAGATTCATTGACATATCTGTCATTACATAAAGCACCGAAATATTTCATATAAAAAAGACGAACCGATTCGATATCGTCTACCCATAGTGCAACGTGATTAAGTTTCATATGAATGTGTAATTTTTGTACAAATGTACATTACTTATCTATATTACAAATTCTTGTCGATTAAAAAAAGTTAAAAGAATAACGATTATCATGTGATTTTCATTCTATTTTTTATTATTATTTTTGCAGAAAAATCTCAAATTATGAAAAAGATAGTATTTTTATTTCTAATTTGTATGCCGATATGTCAGGTTGTATCGGCTCAAACCTTAAAGAAGCAGAACCAAATGCTGAAAGATTCCATCGGTATTATGCACAAAGTAATCGATGAAAAGTCTTCGGTAAATAGTGCTTTATCGAAAGACAACAGTACACTTAAAAATCAAAATGTATTACTAAAAGCCAGTAAAGACTCATTGATTAAAGAGCAGAAAACACTTCTCGGTAAATATAAAAATTTATCAGAAGAAAACGATTTATTAAAAGACTCGCTTTTTATATATCGGGGCCAAAATAAAACATTGCATTTGCAAGTAGATAGCCTTAATACAAAAATTGGGAATCTTACCGAAGAAATGAATACAAAACTTGATTACATGGCTAAACAAGAAAAAATTTGGGGAAGGAAAAAATACTTCAATATTTCTTATGGTATGCCTTCATTAGCCCGGGGTAATGGCTTAGAAAAATTAAATAGTGATTTTGCTGTGGCTATAAACCGAGGAAATACTTATTATTTGCACAAAAAGCCTCTTTTCGGAATGTTGAAATTCGGATTGGATTGGACAGTCTTCGATATAGCAGCAGCAAAATATACCGTAGAAGAAAGTGATTTTGAAGACGGCGGAGATATTTATAAAGCTGAAATCGGAATGCAGTTTGGTACTTCTATCACGATTAATCCGGTCGATTTCTTAAAAATAAACGTATATTTCCGTTATGATCCGACTTTCTCCGTCGCATATAATCAAGACAGTGATTTCCTGATGAACTATGGATCTTATTTTAATACAGGTTTAGCAGCTTCATACAAAGTTATATCTCTTGGCGCTGAATATCGTTGGGGTACGACTTCGTATAAGATAGATGAAGAAAATCAAGATTGGAAAGTATCAGGCGCATACCTATATGTTAGTTTCCGATTCTAATCGGTATAATTTATTATGGAGACACAGCCGATAGGATTTACGTCTTATCGGCTGTGAATTTTTCGAACAATTTGCCAATATATAGATTTTATATCTGTATCTTGATATTTCGCTGAATAGCTTTACCTCGTATTTCAAATTATTGGCAAAACAATTTAGAGATAAAGAATGTTTAAAAATAAACTGACATTTTATAGCCAGCTTTATACTCATAATAACAAAGATATCTTGTTAATATTAAAAAATTAAGTATATTTGAATTCTGACAATTATAAATGCATTTCTTTTTATACTTTATTCCCATCTCAATTAAACATAACAAAAAAATGAAAAAATTACTTTCTTTATGGATAACGGTTGTTATCATTCTATTTCAAGTTCATGTCTCAGAAGCTTGTACCGGCATTACTTTAACAACAAAAGATAATTCTATGATTCTTGCCCGAACAATCGAATGGGGCGGCAGCGATTTAAATAGCCAATATGTTGTCGTTCCTCGTGGTTACGAACAGTATTCCTATATTCCCGGAGGAGAGCGATCGGGAATGAAATTTACAGCTCGTTACGGTTATATCGGGTTATCCGTCGAACAAAAGGAATTTGTGGCAGAGGGACTAAACGAGGCTGGACTATCTGCCGGATTATTTTATTTTCCCGGATATGGTCGATATGAAGACTATGATTCCAAACTGAAAGATTCCAGTATAGCCGATTTACAATTAGTATCATGGATATTGGGAAACTTTTCAACGGTAGACGAAGCTATGAAAGCTATAAAAAAGATACACATCGTGCCGATTGACCCGAGAGCCTCAACCGTTCATTGGAGAATGGCAGATATTACAGGAAAGCAAATCGTATTGGAGATTGTTGATGGTCAACCTAATTTCTATGAAAATACATTAGGAATACTTACCAATTCTCCCGGTTTTGACTGGCATATGACCAATCTGAATAATTACATCAATCTTTATCCCGGGACTACTAATCCGAGGACACTCGGAAATATAAAACTTTCCTCATTTGGTGCAGGCAGTGGTTTCCTCGGCATTCCCGGTGATGTCACTCCCCCATCAAGATTCATACGTGCCGCTTTTTACCAGACTTCTTCTCCACAAAAAGAAACAGCGATAGAAACTGTTATACAGAGCTTTCACATTTTGAACAACTTTGATATACCTATCGGTATAGAGTTTTCTGAAAGTGAAACGCCTACCGATATACCGAGTGCCACACAATGGACATCATCGACAGATCTTACACACAGAGTTATCTATTATCGTACTATGTATAATAGCGACATTCGTTGCATAGACTTGAAAGCCATCGATTTTAATCGTGTAAAATATCAAGCGGTTCCACTCGATTTGATAAAACAGCAACCTATACAGCCGGTACGAATCAATTGATCAATACTCGGTATACTTTGTAAATGTAATCACAAAAAGACCGTATCTATCATAACGATATGGTCTTTTTCCATTTTGGAAATATTGCCTTTATATTTGAATTTAATAATTAATTATAAATCAAACAATTATATAAATTTCAAACTATGGTATTTTAATTGCAAAGTATAAAACGAAAACTCTGTAATAGAGACATGTGAGAAATGGAAAAGCAGAAAATGGATCGTAAACAAGAAAAATTCAAAATCTTGAAATTCGGAGGAACTTCATTAGGAACCGTCGAGAGAATCAAACATGTAGCAAATCTTATTTGTAATAATGAGTTGAATCTGGTCGTACTATCGGCAATGTCGGGCACGACCAATTCATTGGCAAAAATAGCCTCATTACTATTTAATGGAGATATCGACGGTGCACAGCGAGACATTAAGTGTTTGGAAATCAAATATATTGAAGTCGCCGATAAGCTCTATCTTTCTGCAAAGAGCATAGAAGAAGCTAAAAAGTTTATTCTATGCTCTTTTTCATCGTTACAAACAATAGCTCAATCTCCCATTTCTTCAAAACAAGAAAAAATCATACTGGCACAGGGCGAATTACTGATAACTCGACTGATGCATATTTATTTGAAAGAAATTGGAATCGTGTCGGTTCTGCTTCCTGCGATTGAGTTCATGCGTACCGACAGAAACGGAGAGCCCGATATACACTTTATCAAAAGGAATGTATGCAAATTATTAAAACACTATCCCAATAATCGTTTGTTTATTACGCAAGGTTATATTTGTCGTAACGTATCCGGTGAAATAGACAACCTACAACGAGGCGGTAGCGATTATACTGCATCATTATTGGGTTCTGCCTTGAATGCATGTGAGATACAAATATGGACCGACATAGACGGCCTACACAACAACGACCCAAGAGTAGTATCGGCAACAGCACCAGTGCGTACTCTGACTTTTGACGAAGCCTCCAAGCTCGCTTATTTCGGTGCAAAGATTTTGCATCCGACATGTATCCTTCCGGCCAAATTAAAAAATATCCCTGTAAGGTTACTCAACACTATGAATCCCCAAGCTCCGGGAACGCTTATTTCCGATACTGCCGACACCGGGAAAATAAAGGCTGTTGCAGCCAAAGATAACGTAACTTATATTAAGTTGCGCTCCCATTATAAAATACCGTGTTACCGTTTCCTCGAAAAAATATTTCACTGTTTTGCACAATCCCACACACCTATCGATTTAGTCGTAACGTCTAATGTGGAAATATCTTTATCAATCGACAATAAGATGCATTTGCCGAAAATAATCTCTATGCTGGAACGATATGCCGATGTTTCGGTCGAAGATGATATGGTAATTATTTGCGTTGTGGGCGATTTGAAATGGTATAATGTAGGCTTTGAACATCAAATAGTCGAAGCCTTAAAAGATATTCCTGTACGAATGATCTCTTACGGAGATAACTGCGATGTGTCGTTCGTTATGCGTCGTGATGATAAAAAGCGAGCTTTGGAAGCACTTAGCCAACGTGTCTTTTCTTAATAAATAGCAAAATAACCCTGTTAAAACGGGTGATAAAGTCAGACAAAAAAGGTCATTCTGAAAATGAATGACCTTTTTCTTATAAAAATAATTTTAATTCTACTAATTTACATCTTTCACTCCTGCAAGTTCCGGATCAATCATAATACGTCCGCAATATTCGCAAACGATAATTTTCTTACGCATTTTGATGTCGAGCTGTCTTTGAGGTGGAATACGATTGAAACACCCTCCACAAGAATCGCGTTGAATATAAACCACTGCCAAACCATTGCGTGCGTTCTTACGAATTCTCTTAAATGCAGACAACAAACGAGGCTCTACTTTATTTTCAAGTTTCTTGGCCTTTTCCCTCAGCTTTTCTTCATCTTGTTTGGTCTCCGAAACAATTTCATCAAGTTCGCTTTTCTTTTCGTTCAAAATATGTTGGCGATCCTGTAAAATCTCCTCCGAAGCTGCGACTTCATTACTCTTGGCCTCTTGTGCCGCGATAAATTCATTGATACGTTTTTCACACAATTGAATTTCAAGCGTTTGATATTCGATTTCTTTCGACAGAAAATCAAATTCTCGATTATTCCGCACGTTATCCTGCTGCTTGGTATATTTCTCTATAAGCGTTTGGGCATTTTGTATTTCTACTTTTTTAGCCGACACAGCAGCTTTAAGGTCTTCTATTTCTGTATGAAAGTTTTTGATACGAGTTTCAAGACCGGCAATCTCATCTTCAAGGTCTTGAACTTCAAGAGGAAGCTCACCTCTCAATGTTTTTATTCTATCGATTTCCGAAAGAATGGTTTGCAAATCATACAGTGTTTTCAACTTCTCCTCCACTGTATATTCTTTCTCTGCTTTTGTTTTGTCAGTAGCCATACTTTACAAATAATTTATCGGATTTGTATCTACCTGTGTAGAATGGATTGCAAAGGTAGGGAATTTTTTTTGAATTATCTCACAAAAAATTTCTTTTGTATATTGTTCGCTCTCATAATGACCGATTTCGGCCAATAGTATACGAGATTCAAATTCGAAATAGTCGTGATAACGAATCTCTCCTGTAACAAACATATCGGCTCCGGCTATGACTGCTTTTGTCATCAATGAGGATCCGGCTCCTCCACATAAAGCTATTCGTGAAATTTTTCGGTTATGCAATGGAGAATGTTTTACGCAACCAGTCTTAAAAATTTCTTTCAGCTTTTCCAAGACCAACACTTCATCGACAGGTTCCGGTAAGGCTCCTACAACACCGCTCCCGACTTGTTCCCATCGGTTGGATAACGGAATCAAATCGAATGCCGGTTCTTCATACGGGTGGCTCCTTTTCAGCGCATCGATAACCGCTTCTTGTACATGTATAGGAACTATCACTTCCAAGCGTGTCTCTTGTTCCCGGTGAAACTCCCCTATCGCACCGCAATATGGATTAGCATAAGTTCCCGCACGAAACGTCCCAGTCCCTTCTTGTCCGAAACTGCACTTGTCATAGTTCCCTATATGACCGGCTCCTGCTTCAAAAAGAGCGCTTCTTACGCTCTCGACATGAGTCGAAGGTACATAGGTAACCAGCTTTATCAGTCGGCCGCATAACGGGTCTAAAACTCGAATCGAGGTCAATCCCAGTTTCCGAGCCATTCTGTAAGATACCCCCTCCGGGGCATTGTCGAGATTGGTATGGGCTGCATAAATGGCTATGTTGTGTTGAATAGCTTTAATGACAATCCTCTCGACATAACTATTCCCCGTTATCGATTTCAATCCCTTGAAGAGTAAAGGATGGTGAGATATAATCAAATTATATCCCATAGAGATAGCTTCGTCGACTACGGCTTCCGTGACATCGAGACAAACAACCGCACCCGAAACCGATTGAAACCGACCGCCCACTTGCAATCCTGCATTATCATAGGATTCTTGCCAATTCAATGGAGCGACCGATTCTATCGCCTTTATGATATCGTTAACTATTATCACGAATCTCTAATTCTTCGGGTTCACTTTTATACATAGTTCTTCTAACTGGGATTCCGCCAAAACAGAAGGTGCATTAAGCATAACATCTCGACCGGAATTGTTTTTGGGGAATGCAATACAGTCCCGTATAGAATCTAATCCGGCGAACATCGAGACCAGACGATCCAAACCGAACGCCAAACCTCCGTGAGGTGGTGCTCCATACTTGAATGCATTGATTAAGAAGCCAAACTGATCCAATGCTTGCTCTTCGGTAAATCCCAGCAAACGGAACATATGGTCTTGCAATTCACTGTCGTGTATACGGATAGACCCGCCACCCAATTCGACACCGTTGATAACCATGTCGTAAGCGTTCGCTCTGACGGCTCCGGTATCGCTATCCAATAGAGGGATATCTTCCGCTTTCGGGGAAGTAAACGGGTGATGCATGGCATAGAAGCGCTGGGTCTCCTCGTCCCATTCGAACAAGGGAAAATCGATAACCCACAAGGGTGCAAATGTATCTTTATCCCGCAACCCCAAACGAGAGCCCATTTCCAGCCGCAGCTCACAAAGAGCCTTACGGGTTTTCATCGCAGGACCAGCTAATATCAACAACAGGTCGCCCGGTTTTGCACCGAATCTTTCGCCCCACTTTTTCAAATCGTCTGCCGAATAAAATTTGTCGACCGATGACTTTGGCGTGCCGTTTTCATCGAAACGGACATAGACCAACCCTTTGGCTCCTATTTGTGGACGTTTGACGAACTCGGTCAATTCATCGAGTTGCTTACGGGTATATGTCGCACACCCTTCGGCACAGATACCGCCCACATATTCGGCACTATCGAACACCACAAAATTATGTCCTTCGGTTAAATCTTTCATTTCAACGAATTTCATACCGAAGCGCATATCGGGTTTATCGCTGCCATAGTATTTCATGGCGTCGGCCCATGTCATACGCAAAAACGGTTCGTTGAACTCAATGCCACGAATCTTTTTGAACAGGTGTTTAATCATACCTTCAAAAATATTCAAAACATCTTCTTGCTCGACAAAAGACATTTCACAGTCTATCTGAGTAAACTCGGGCTGACGGTCTGCCCGTAAATCCTCGTCACGAAAACATTTCACGATTTGGAAATAACGGTCGAATCCCGATACCATCAATAACTGTTTCAATGTTTGGGGCGATTGAGGGAGCGCGTAAAACTCTCCCGGATTCATTCTTGAAGGCACTACAAAATCACGAGCCCCTTCGGGAGTAGACTTGATCAACACCGGAGTCTCCACCTCCAAGAAATTTAATTCGTCGAGATAACGGCGGACTTCGAATGCCATCTTGTGACGTAATTCGAGATTACGGCGTACTACCGATCGTCTCAAATCGAGATAACGATACTGCATGCGAATATCGTCTCCTCCGTCCGATTCGTCTTCGATGGTAAAAGGCGGTGTCTCTGCGGTATGCAACACGACCAAATTTTCGGCTATGATTTCTATTTCACCGGTCGGCAGATTGGCATTTTTGCTTGACCGTTCCGTTACCGTACCGGTCACCTGTATGACATACTCACGCCCCAATTTATTCGCTTTATCGCATAAATCGGCATCTGTTTCTTGATTAAAGACCAACTGTGTGATACCATATCTGTCTCGCAGATCGACAAATGTCATTCCGCCCATTTTGCGACTGCGTTGTACCCACCCTGCCAACGTTACCTTTTGGCCGACATGGTTCAACCGCAATTCTCCGCACGTATTCGTTCTATACATTATTATATGATTTATTTTCGTTGATTATACTCCGACATTCTTATGAAAAATTGTCTTTGCAAAATTAAAATAAAACATCGGTAAACAAATATGATTCCTTAAAGAATTTGATAAAAATATGGGAGCATAGTTGTGGATATAAAAAAAAGCTGTAAATTTGCAGCACCAAAATCGAGAAACGATTAATGGGATTCGGGGTGTAGCGCAGTCCGGTTAGCGCACCTGCTTTGGGAGCAGGGGGTCGTGGGTTCGAATCCCGCTACCCCGACAAAATATAAACACTGATTATCAAATGATTTTCAGTGTTTTTTCTTTATATATTCCATCAAAAAATATACTTTCAATTGATACATAAATTATCGACGTTTCGTATATTTTTGTTGTGCTTAGGTGCGTTTTGTTTCAAAACCGTGCAAAAAAACTTGGCAAATATGGCTTCTACAAATCGTACTTAGACACACATCAAAAAAGAAAGATTGAATATCACCACTCAAATAGAGACTAAACCATCGGAATAAACATGTAATTCAAAACTCCTGCCCGCTATTTTCTTCCATTTTATAAAATATACAAAGCCCACGTTTACAATCTCTTATAAAAAAAAGAAAAATAAAATAATTTAGATTAGTAAAAATTCTAGGATTATTTTATAAAATAATCAAAAACAAATCGCTATATTTGTATCATACAGTGAATAAATTCGTGGTGGCGATTGCCATTTCGGTTGGTTTGACATAGGCCTCCGATCCATAATAAAATGCAAATAGAGTTTTGCATTTCACGAATTTATTCACTGTTCTTTTTAGTATCGTGTATTATGGTCGGAGGCTTTTATATAAAAAAGTTATGACTAAAATTAAATTGTTTCAACTTAGATTATTTAGAACAATTCGCCGTCAAATTTGTTCAATAGACATGATTGATATAGAAACATTTACAAATATATTCCGATTGCTCAACCACGTTGACCGGTCAATCATTGAAAAATATATACAAGGATATTCTATAAAATCTATTGCAGATGAATCCGAATATTCCAAAGCATTTGTGTCCGAAAGAATCTATGTATTCCAGAACGAATTAAAAAAAGAAATTTCCAAAAAACAGAGTAAAGTTAAGAATTAAAATAAATCTGTCCTATTTTTTTCTTATCAAGTTCATAAAAAGCGTATTAAAGCCTTTTCTTACCGATTTGCGACCCAGAAAATAAAAACGAAATCGTGCATTCCGTTCCTTCTACTGTCGTATTATCGACCGTCATGATACATGAATCGACAAGGGGAATAAATTGTTTTCGAAAAACATAAAAAAAGAAAGGTTACCCGATATCACATCGGATAACCTTTCGAGAGAGGCAGTCTTTTCAGACTGTTATTAACCTGAAACAATCTTCTTTATTTCTTGAACATCTTCTGGCTACGTACCACATTGCCTTTCTGCATCTTCACTACATACATAGCAGAAGACAGATCGGAGACATTCACAGATTCGGGATTGTTGTTTACATATTTAACCAACTGTCCATCGACCGTATATATCCAAGCCTTATCTACATTGTTGAAATAGATTACATCGGTAGCTACCGTAGGATACAGCGAAGAAACAGACGATACACCGTTTCCGTTGCCATTTACGACATCTTCGATTCCAGATACATCTAATCCATCGGGTTCATCGGCAACACCTTGATCACGGTAGTCGGCATATGTTTTTTCCGGTTCACGTCCGGAATTCGATCCGGTTACTTCCACATCGAAATCGATCGAGAATCCTTTTGCCGTACCTCCCGTAGGTCCGGGGTGAGTAAACCAAGCATCAGAGAATACCATACGGAAACGACTTGTACCCACTGCCGCATCCTCGGGAACATTAAGAATGAAGGTACAACCTGTTGCGATAGAATCGGTTCCTGCATTTAACGTACCTACCTCCATTACTAATTCGTCTGTACTAGCATCGAATACATAATCGAGATTCCAATCTACATAGGCTTTACCCAAACACCACTTCAAACCATCGTCGCTACCGTTAACTCGTCCTGCAAACTTAACCGTTACTTTCTGGCCTTGTTCTACTTTCAGTTTTTGGTCGGTTACTCTCAAATAGTTATCACCTCCAACAGGTGTATTCGATGTATAGTTCAAATTTTCAGTTGCACCCGTAGTAACAAGCGATGAAACATAACGATATTTTTGAGCTGTCTCAACACCTTCCGATTCGAGATTCAAATAAGTTTTTCCATACAAATCGGTATCGGGCTCGGGTAAAGCCCCCGTGGCACGAGGTACATGCGTCCACACCACCGGAGAATACGATTTCAAATCGACTGATACCGAACGAACACCGATATAGGGATCGTCGTTTTCATCTTCAAATTGAATATTACCTACATAAGCCGACCAAGTGGAAGTACGTCCTACTTCCGATACTCGTCCGTCTTCTCCATTCTTATACAAAATTTCAAAATGATCGATATTTACCTCGTCGTTGTAAACCATACCATAATCTTTGCGGGCAGGACTAAATCCAGTATAATCGACACTCCAAGTCAATTTTACAGACATCGAAGAAGTCGTTTCTTCCTTCACTTCTGTAACTACACTCAAATCGTCGATATCAGCGGGTTTCACAGCAGAGCGGTCATCGCATAATTGCAACTGTCCTACGAGCATTTTATAGCTGTCCGATGCCGAACCTTTCACACGCAGACCGATATATTCGATTACATCGTTTTGGTTGATACCGCTGAGAGCTATTTCTTTTTCTTCCCAAGTAGCGCCTTTCAAGTCGCCCACAGGGAATTCCAACCATGCATTGTCGTCAAATTTCTTCAAGATGAGATACAGATTGGAAGCATTACTTCCCTCGATACCCGATTTCACGGCCAGTTTGGCTGTTGCATTGTTCCCAGAAACAGTCAGTTTGGCACGATAAAGCACTACATCAGATCCCGTCGAAGTAGGAGTTCCTTTCAAACGGAGGGCAGATCCACCGATATAAGCATCCTCATGAGTAAATTCAGCATCGATATCCGTCGAACGGTTCGTTGTCCCCGTTTGATAGATTAACCAACGATAGGTCGGTACATAGTCTTGTTGTCCCATATTGTACCAGCTACCCAGTGTTTTTTTACCTTTATAAGCATAGAAATCTCCATTTCCCAATGAGAAATAGGTATTGAACGGCAGATCGCCTTGAATAGCCGTACGTTCCGGTATAAATTCGGCCAATCCGCAGAATTCGGCTAATTGCGTATCTGCTTCACTGGCATTTTCTACTTGGAATACATTAGTATACGAAGGAGCCGGACGTTGGATCGGTGTGCGATACCCCCCCGAGAATCCTTTTTCCAACAACTTTTGATAGTTCGTTTGCATATCCATGGGGTCTTTTCCCACTACATATTGGAAGAAACGACTGATTTTGTGCTCTCCCCAAAGGCAAAGACCACATCTCTTCGTCGCTTCATCTTGATTCAAGAGAGGCCAGCTAAGATCCATGTGACGATACCAACCACCGGCATATAAACCGTCGGCCGTACCGTAAGCAGTTTCTGCCGCTTGAACCGACGAAGCCATATATTGTGTTGCAAAATCTCCTCCCGAATAATTCAACATTAAGTCAGCGGTTTTACCGTTCGCTTTTGTTCCATAAAGGGCATTTGCAGTACGTGTCGAGAGTGAAGAACTACTGGTGTACAAACCAATATGGAAGCTGTCGAACCCTATCTCTTTCGCTCTTTTGTAAAGCGCTTGATGGAATCCGACAACGTCAGTCTGCTGATAGCCCGAATCCTCGAAATTGTAGTTTATACCGTCCAATCCCAAGAACAAAAGAGCATTCAAAAAGGCATCTACATACACGTATTCTCCTTTCTCGTTTTTCTTTGTAATAAGCTTGATATACTCACTTGAAGTTGTTCCCCAAGACTCGAAAAACTTAATACCCGAGAACATGTGCGTCCCATTCTTGTGAGCGGCATCGGCCCAAGAACCCGGAGCTTGTAATATAGTGTGGTTCCAAGCACCATATAAATTCGTATAGTTCCACATAGAGAATACATCGCTATGGAATTCGGAGCTGGGATAGCCACCGACACTTTCACCTTGTCCGGTCGGTGTGTTCATCCACAACCGACGGGTGGGATACACATCGGCAACAATGTTTTTGGCTGCATCTTCCATAATAACTGCCGGGCGTACGTGCGAACGGGAGAATTCCAGATCGAGATTAAAACCGGCAGCTTCAAACTCTTCTTTGGTCGGGTACTTACGTCCTTCATCAGCCGCCTGAGCGAATAACAGCAATAACTTGTCATCATTCCACGGTGTAAAGTCAAAAACTTCTGTCGATGCAGACGCCGGATATTCCGGTTCTTGCGCCTGCACGTTGCCGGCCAGACAGCATAGAGCCACAGCCGCACCGCATACAGTAAACTTCTTCATGATAAAAAAACATTAAATTATAAATTTTGTAACTATTATAAATAGTAGAGAGAAGAGGAGCGACAGCTCCCCTGCCCTCTAAACCATTTCATTAGAAATTGGAACCTTCTACGTCCCACCAAACACGAGTACCTTGTGTATCGGTCCCCCCCAAAGCCTCTATACCAGAGGTCTGAATATCGGACAAACCTGCACTCGTGTCCCTTCCCGGCAAAGGAATTTTCCGAATAAGGTCGCCTTGTACCAAACTGCCGTCACCGTCCTCGACATTCAATACGGGGAATATCTTCGGATAGCCCGTACGGCGCAAATCGTTCCATGCTTCATAGGAATAGGGGAACCCGGCAATATACTTCTGAGTGATGATTTTTTCCAATTTGGTTTCCGGCGTATCGCCTTCGTTCCATTTAACACCGATTTTGGTTACACTGGCTATATCATTGGTATGGTCCATCGGGTCGGTATACGCATAAGCGACCGGTTCTTCCACACTCATATACTCATCGACTTTCTGTCCATATTGCGAATTTGTACGTTGATCCAACTGAGCGCTACGAATGCCTGCTTCATAAAAAGATTGGGCAGAACCACCCATCGCCCAGTTACGCACTGCACCTTCCGCACGAAGGAACTGAACTTCTGAAAGTTTCATCAGGTATAACGGAGCCATACTGATACGATTGGAAGAAACTGCCGAATAAGCGATACGGGGGTTAACACTCACTGTTTGACCCGAAACCATGGATATACCAGCTCGTAGCCCTACAATCCGAGAATTGGTAGGTTCTATTTCCTCAGGATTTGTTTCATTGACAATCTGAGAAGAATTTTTCTCGAACAACGCATAATCGTCTTGTACATAAGGATGCTTCAAACTGAACAGTAAGCTCTCAAACGAAGCATTCAACCGGGAATCGCCCCATAATTTGCTAATATCGACCAATGGATGGGTAAACCCTGAAACGACTGGATCCAAAGCTATTTCTTGATTTTCCGTTTCGATTACACCTTCGGTAACAGCTTCTTGTGCCCATTTTTGAGCTTTTGTCCGATCAACTTTCACAATATGCATAGCCATACGAAGTTTTAACGAATTGGCAAAACGTCTCCATGTGTCAATACTAAAATCTTTCGTTACCCAGTCACTTTGTTGCAAGATATCATTCAAACGACTTTTGTACCACCCCGGACGTTGCTCATAATGTTTCAAACAAGCATTGATCGTATCCAGATTATCTACGATAGTTTCATAAATATCGGCCATCTTATTGAAGGTAAATGGATTCGTTTCCTTATTATTCTTGTGATCTACATAGGGAATAGAGCCATACAGGTCGACCATCTCCTGTGCCGAATAATTGTAAAGCAATAGTCCTATCGCTTTCATCTCGGGGATAGAGTCGATATGAGGGTGATTCAACATGTTCACCAAATTGTTTTTCACCATGAGAAAAGCGCCATAAGGGCCATCGCAATATCCTCGATTGTAATAGTAAGTAGAAGATAAAATACCGTCTCCCCCATGTGAGAAGTTATGAGGAACGCATAAATAGCCGGCATAGTTATCGACGGTTATATTATACACATATTGATATTGGTGAGCTCCGGGAAGCTGGCCTTCTTTTCCTCCTCTCATACAATATTGTACCGTTTGTAATTGAAAGAAATAATTGTTTAATTCTTTCTCGGCAAACGCAAAACCTTCTTCTGAAATCTCTTTTCTATAATCTATACTATCGGCTTTACCTTTGTAGACTATCGGATCCAATTCGGTATCACCACCAGTAAAGGTATCGGTGGGCATATCGAAATCTAAACATGAGTGCAAGCTCACAACAGAAAGCAATGCACCAAATGCCGCTAAAACAGTTTTTTTCATATATCTATTCATTATTTACTACTAAAAATCAATTTTCAAATTCACACCGACCGAACGGGTTGCCGGCATATTGAAGATATCGAACGCACCCAAACCGTTTTTGGTAGAGAGGGCGATATCGGGATCGACCGGAGCATCCTTATAGATGAAGAACAAGTTGCGGCCTACGACTGACAGCGAGAGGTTACTGATAACTCCTCCAAAAAGATTATGGAAAGAATAACCTAACGAAAGTTCTGCCAGACGGAAATTGGTGGCATCATAAACATATTGCGAACCAAACATATTACCACCTACTGCTTTGTAATATTCTTCAATAGGAGCCAAATTACCGTCTGGCATTACCATAGCCGGCTTTCCGTTCCATTGTAAATCGGGATTTGCTTCGGCTGCCAAACGAGCATCTCCCACTCGCTTAGATACACCTTGATAATCGAGATAAGCCTCGGTCAACGAGATGACCTTGCCACCGATACGACCGCTCACCAAGAAATAAAGAGAAAGGTCTTTCCAAGAAATCGTATTTCCCCATCCCAATTGGAATTTAGAATTCATATTGCCCAAGTAGACATAACTATTGTTACTTAACTGAGGTGCTCCGTTAGAACTTAAATAAATACTACCATCGTCATTGCGACGAAAATCGAGGGCATACATATCGCCGTAAGAACCGCCTTCGTCGTACCTTACCACAATATTACCACCGGCAATTTTTTGTTCGAGCTTAGACGACTTTCCTTGCTCATCTTTGAATGTCTTTACAATCTTGTTGTCGTTGTACGAGAAATTCACCGAAGTACGCCACATCCAATCTTTGGCAAAGCCCAACGAATAGGAAACGGTGGTTTCGATACCTTGATTACGAATCAAACCGGTATTTACAGGTTTGGACTTACCTCCCGTAGTGGCTTGTAGGAAATAGTTATTATACAATCCCGTGTGATAATACGTCAAATCCCAGTTCAACGAACTATCGAAGAACGATACATCGAATCCGGCTTCGAATGATTTTGAAGTTTCGGGAATAGGATTATCGAAATAGCCATAGGTAGACGAAGCGATCGCTCCGGTTGCTAAATCAGCTTTACCTTTATTAAACACCTCATTAGGAATAGAGTTACCTACTTCGGAGTAAGAAGCACGGAGTTTCAAGTGTGTAATAAATTCGGGCAAAGAAATATAGCGATGCATTAACGTATTGGCTCCGACCGAGAAATAGCCATAATTATCGGGAGTACCCCGATATTCGAATTGTTTGAAAGCCCGATACCAGTCTTGGCGATAGCTACCTTCCAAATAGACATAATCTTTGTATCCTACTTGTCCCGTAAAGAAAAGACCTTTATCCCAGTTGGAAGACAAGGAATACTCATTCATATTGCTTCCTCCCCATGACGCCAGAGGCTCAAAGAAGTTAATACGGGTCGGTAGCTGATTCATGTCGGTATAGGAGAAATAGGTGGCTCTCGTCCACAACTTTTGGGTCTCTCCTTTAACGGTGTGTCCCACCCAACCGGCCGATGCCGATACAGAGAAATCTTTGATTTCCTTGTTGTAACTCAACATGGCATCGACATAGACATCGTTGCTCCAAATGAGATCCTGTCCATACATACCATAGTCCTCGATAGCGGCTACGTTTTGCGTAGTGGCCATTCTCTTTGTAAATCCTTTATACTTGGCACGGTCCATGTTCAAACGGCCTTGTATCTTCAAGCCGGGAATGATTTCATAGCTTGCCGTAATATATCCATAGGCTCTTTCCTCCTCGGTCTGTCCTTTATTGGCATTCGTTATCCAATAGGGATTATTGTTACCCGGTGAAAAATAGGCCCATTGTTGCATCGGTCCAGACAACTCAATAGTACCATCGGGAACCCACTGTTTCTGATCATTATAATATCCGTAAATGTTTGAAGTCCACGTGCCTTCTCCTCGATAATTTTTCTTATAATAATCCATATCGATGTTACGCGGCATACGATACAAATCATATAACGGGTTCATGACCGTACCTCCGCCCGGACGATTCTTTGTCTGCGCATGCACATAGTTCAATGACAAATCGACATTCAACTTCTTGTTGAACAAAGAATAACTCTGACGGAATGAAAAAGTATTTCGTTGATAAGTATTATTGGGAACCATACCGTCGGCGTAGGAGTTGGCATAAGAGAAATAGGAACGTACTTTCTCAGTACCACCACTTACCGATACCGAGTTGTTGTAAGTCGCACCTGTCTCGAAAAAGTCGGAAATATCGTCTTTTGCATAATTACGCAACTTAGCTCCACTGTAATTGAGCTCCTCGGGTGTCATTTCAGAAATCTTTTTGCCCCAACTTTCAGTAGTAAGAGTACTGGCTGCCAGATTTACATTTGCACCATATACATTCTGTATCTGAGGAAGTACCAACGGATTTTCAAAAGTCACATTAGAATTGACACTTACCGATACACGACCCTCTTTACCTTTCTTGGTCGTAATCATAAGCACGCCGTTGGCCGCAGCACTACCGTAAAGAGCAGCCGCATTAGCACCCTTCAAAATGTTGATGCTCTCGATATCGTCGGGATTAATCAAGGAAAGAGCATCCCCACCCTCCGAAGAACTCGAATAAGTGAGGCTCTCGCCACCAGCCCAAGAAGAAGCCGCTCCACCGACTTGGTTAGTCATAGGTATACCGTCGATAACGATCAAGGGGCTGTTGTTACCCATAACCGACTTATTACCACGCAAAAGGATTTTTGAAGTACCACCGGCTCCACCGGCACTTTGAGTGATAGTTACACCGGCTGCTTTCCCTTGAAGCGAATTCACGAAGTTGGCATCTTGCACCTTCATTAAATCATCTCCCTTAATTTCTTGGGTCGCATAGGTCAAAGACGATTCTTTACGGGTGATACCCATGGCGGTTACAACGACTTCGTCGAGCACCTCGGAATTGTCCTGCATAACTACATCTATCTTGCTCTGCCCGTTGATAGCGCGCTTGATGGTTTGATAACCGATGTAGGAAAACTCCAATTCGTTACTCCCCGCAGGAACCTTGATCGAGTAGTTACCATCGAGATCTGTCGCTACGGCCACATTTGTACCGGAAACTTTTACCGTGAGGCCGATAAGAGTCTCTCCCGACGGATCGGTAACTGTACCCGTTACCACTTTTGTCCCCGTGGCAACATTTTGATTTACACTCTTCGATTGTGCCGCTCCTTGTGGCGACATCGTATCAGCTGCGCTGACATGCGCAGCAGTACCGATTCCAAAACCAGAAACCAGTACGAAAGCTACAATAATTGCTTTTAGATTTCTTCTATACATACGTGTATTATAGGTATTCGAATACTAAAAAATAATTCTCCTCTCTCATTTTAATTCTAAAAAATAGTCTCTCTTATTTCCATAGGCTAATGTTTTTTATATTAAAAATGGATAAACTTCAAAATGCTTCCTATAAACTGCGACGTAGTCGGGATTCTGATAAAACGACATGCCTCACCATTCGTAAATGATACTTCAAACTATCAAAAAAAACAGATATGTACTTTTTCATGGATCCTTTAATGTTTTTTCATGAATCAATAAGTATCTCTATAATTTTTTTGTTATATATTATATAACCCCAAATCAAAAACAATCCCTAGTGAAAAATGGAATTTTTTTTTTGCTCCCTTGAAGAAAATAGTAGTAGAACCAATTGGAGCAAGTATATATCTATTTGGTTTATAAACAAATACAAATTACTCCAAAGATTACACTTTTTAGAAACTATCTATGATTCCCTCCCAAACAGCATTTCTTATTTATTATCGGAATCCCTATCCGGCACAGAACCGTCCCCTTCCGTATTACGTTTAATATCTAAATATTGTCACAAAAAAGGCGTATTTGAAGAAAAAAGAGTACTTTTGCGGACTATTCCATTCTCATATCAGGATTATTGTGTATTTACTTCCAAAAAGTTTCTTGACTTTATGATAAAAATTTCATTTGAAAATATTCGACAAGCCGCTAAAAATATCGGCAACTACGCTTTACGGCTTAGTGAAAAGATTCGTCGTATTTCTCCCCGGGTATGGTTGTATGTGGGGGCAGGTATTCTCCTACTAAGCGGAGGATTATATTGGTTACTGCGTCCCGCACCTCCGGGTCCCGACCTACCGATAGTCGAAGTCGAGCCTGTTGTTACGGACGATGTGGAAATTTACGGGGAATATGTAGGCCGCATTCGTGCTCAGCAATTCGTTGAAATAAGGGCCCGAGTAGAAGGGTTCCTTGAAAAAATGCTCTTCGACGAGGGTACTTATGTAAAAAAAGGACAACCCCTTTTTATAATCGACCCCAAACAGTATCAAGCTCGAGCAAATAAAGCCAAAGCTCAGCTAAACAAAAACAAAGCGTTGGCATTGAAAGCCGAGAGAGACTTGGAGCGCATCAGACCTTTGTATCAACAAAATGCAGCCAGCCAACTCGATTTAGATAACGCCATCGCTTCTTATGAAAGTGCAAAAGCCGAAGTAGAAATGAGCGAGGCCGATTTAACCCAAGCCGAAACAGCATTGGGTTATACGACTGTGAGCTCCCCTATCTCGGGATATATATCGGAACGTAACGTCGATATAGGAACACTTGTCGGCCCCGGCGGGCAATCGTTACTGGCTACGGTCGTAAAGAGCGATACCGTTCGTGTCGATTTCAGTATGACCGGACTCGATTATTTGAAAAGCAAAGCCCGTAACGTTAATTTAGGGCAAAAAGACACGACCCGAACGTGGGAGCCTTACATTACTATTACTTTACCCGACAATTCGCCTTATCCTCAGCGGGGAATAGTCGATTTTGCCGATCCACAAGTCGATCCTCAAACCGGTACATTCTCAGTAAGAGCCGAAATGCCCAACCCCGAACATATATTATTACCGGGGCAGTTCACCAAAGTAAGGTTACTGCTCGATGTTCGGGAAGCGGCAGTCGTTGTCCCCAATAAAGCAATCGCTATCGAAAAGGGTGGCGCTTACATATTCGTCGTAAGAGCCGATAGTATTGTAGAAAGGCGTATGGTCGAATTGGGACCGGAAGTAGGAAACAATGTCATTATCGAACGAGGTTTGGTTCCCCACGAAAATATAGTGGTCGAAGGATTTCATAAACTCACTCATGGAGATAAAGTTATCCCCTCGACTTATCGGGCAGAACAAGAAGACCATTCTAAAAACTAGTATGTTATGAAATCGGACTTCTTTATCGACAGACCCATATTTTCAATTGTTATTTCAATTGTTATCGTTATCGTCGGTGTATTAGGTCTTTTTTTACTCCCGATAGACCAGTACCCCCAAATTGTTCCTCCGGTAGTCAAAGTATCAGCCTCCTATCCGGGAGCTAGCGCACAGACGGTCACCCAAGCTGTCGCCACTCCCATCGAACAGGAATTGAACGGTACGCCCGGCATGCTTTACATGGAATCAACGAACAGCAATTCAGGAAGTTTTTCGGCAACAATTACATTCGACATATCGACCGATCCGGATTTAGCTGCCGTTGAAATACAAAACCGCGTGAAACAGGCCGAAGCTCGCCTCCCGGCCGAAGTAGTACAAAACGGTATTTCCGTGGAAAAACAGGCTTCCAGTCGATTAATGACTGTCACTTTGCGCTCTAACGATCCGAAATTCGACGAAATATACCTCAGTAATTATGCCACGCTCAATGTGTTGGACATGTTGAGACGGGTCAAAGGAGTGGGTAGCGTATCGAATGTCGGTAGCCGTTATTACGCTATGCAGATATGGGTTCAACCCGACCGCTTGGCTAATCTGGGACTTACAGTGGACGATTTACAAAAGGCATTGAAAGACCAGAATCGGGAATCGGCCGCCGGAGTATTGGGTCAGCAACCGATTTCCGACATCGATATAACGACTCCTATCATAGCACAAGGGCGATTATCTTCCGTAGGAGAATTTGAGGACATTGTCATACGGGCTAATCCCGACGGTTCTTTGATTCGTTTGCGCGATGTCGCTCGCATCTCTCTCGAAGCACAATCTTACAACACGGAAAGCGGAATAAACGGAGGTAATGCGGCCGTGCTTAATATCAACATGCTACCGGGAGCCAACGCAATGGAGGTTGCTGAATCTGTGAAGAAAGAGATGGAGGAGATTAGTCGTAACTTCCCGGAGGGTATTACTTATGAAATTCCCTTCGATATGACCTCTTATATTTCCCAATCCATAAACGAGGTTTACCATACGCTTTTCGAAGCCCTGATTTTGGTTATCTTGGTTGTATTTCTCTCGCTACAAAATTGGAGAGCTACACTTATCCCGGTTATAGCTGTACCTATTTCGTTGATAGGAACATTCGGAATCATGCTTGCGTTCGGATTCTCGCTCAATATGATGACCCTTTTGGGTTTAATCCTTGCTATCGGAATCGTGGTCGACGATGCCATAGTCGTAGTCGAGAATGTAGAGCGAATCATGAATGAGGAACATCTTAGTCCCTACGAAGCTACCAAAAAAGCCATGCAAGGATTGGGTAGTGCCATTATCGCTACCTCGTTGGTGTTATGTGCCGTATTCGTCCCGGTCAGCTTTTTGACCGGTATTACAGGTCAATTGTACCGACAATTCACGATTACTATTGCCGTTTCGGTCCTTATTTCGACATTAGTCGCACTAACTTTGAGTCCCGCCATGTGTGCTTTACTGCTCAAACCGGATTCAGGAAAAAAGAAAAACAAACTCTTTCGTTACATAAACTTATGGCTAGCACGAGGCAATAGACTTTATGAGAAACTCATTCGAAAAGGATTGAAGCATGCTCGCAGAGTAGTAGCGGCTTTCGGTATATCTCTGATAGCGATATGGGTTCTTAACGAAATAGTTCCCCAAAGTTTTATGCCACAGGAAGATCAAGGGTATTTTACCGTTGAGTTAGAATTACCAGAAGGCGCTACATTGGAAAGGACACGCCATATAACCGAACGAGCCATGAACTATTTAATGTCTCGTGAAGACGTAGAGTATGTACTCAATGTGACAGGATCTAGTCCCCGTGTCGGTACGAACCAATCTCGAAGTCAATTAACGGTTATTCTAAAACCCTGGGAAGATCGCAAATCGTCGAATCTCCGAGATATTATGGAGGAAATTCGTGAAGAATTAAAAAAATATCCCGAAAGTAAAGTTTATTTGAGTACTCCACCCGTTATTCCGGGATTAGGTAGTTCGGGCGGTTTCGAAATGGTGCTCGAAGCACGAAGCGATGCGAGTTATGCCGATTTACAACGAGCCGCCGACACATTACTTTATTATGCCTCTCAACGAAAAGAGATAAGCGGTTTATCGTCTTCTATTCAAAACGATATACCTCAGCTTTATTTTGATGTAGATCGGGACAAGGCTCAAATGCTCGGAGTAAAAATAGCCGATATTTTTTCAACGCTCAAAACATTTACGGGGTCGATCTATGTGAACGATTTCAATATGTTCAACAGAATCTACCGTGTATATATCCAAGCCGAAGCACCGTATAGAGCACATAAAGATAATTTGGGTCTCTTCTTCGTCAAAGGAAGCAATAACGCCATGATACCTATTACCGCTCTTGGTACAACCTCGTATACAACAGGTCCGGGGACCATTCGTCGGTTCAATATGTTCACCTCCACAACCATATCGGGAGAAGCGGCCCCGGGTTATAGTTCGGGACAAGCGATGGCTATACTCGAAGAAATAGCAAGCAAGCATTTGCCTAAAAACATTGGCGTCGAATGGAGCGGACTTTCCTATCAGGAAAAACATGTAAGTGGTCAGACAGCCTACATATTGGCCTTAGCATTACTTTTTGTCTTCTTATTCCTTGCAGCTCAATACGAAAGTTGGTCTATCCCAATAGCGGTTATATTATCTCTTCCGATAGCAGGAGTCGGAGCCTATTTAGGAAACTGGATATGCGGCCTTGAAAATAATATTTATTTCCAAATCGGCTTGGTTATGTTGGTGGGATTAGTCGCCAAAAATGCAATTCTTATCGTAGAATTTGCCAAAGACGAAGTCGAGAAAGGAAATAATGCAGTGGATGCTGTAATCAAAGCCGCACACTTACGATTCCGACCTATCGTAATGACCTCTTTGGCCTTTATTTTAGGTATGTTACCACTTGTCTTTGCCAGCGGTCCGGGATCGGCCAGTCGTCAAGGTATCGGTACAGGCGTATTTTTCGGTATGATTGTGGCAATTACCGTAGGTATTATTTTTGTTCCCCTTCTTTTCGTATGGGTTTACAAGTTAAAATCTAAAATAATGAAACGATGAAACAGATGAAAGTTTCCATATATATATTGGTGACAGCATTCATTTTAAGTAGTTGTTCTATACAAAAACGCTGTCAGGCTCCCGAACTGAATTTACCAGATGAAATTATTGCGGGAGAAAACGATACATTAACCATTGCCGATATGTCATGGTGGGAGCTCTATTCCGATTCGACTCTTAGCAAATTAATTAAAAAGACGTTAAGAAATAATCGGAATATGCAGGCCGCAGAAGCTCATATCAAGCAAATGGAAGAATTATACCGCGTGAGTAAAGCATCTCGTTGGCCGACTATCGGAGCTCAACTTTTCGCCGATCACGAAACCAATGATTATTACGGTGAAAAGTTCTCAAAAAGCCCCGAATTTAGTCTTAAAGCCTCATTAGGTTGGGAAATAGACCTATGGGGGAGCCTACGTTGGGGAAAAAGAAAGGGTGCGGCGGAGTACTTAGCCTCCGTGGAAGCTGCACGAGCTATGCAAATGACCCTAATTGCCGAAACAGCGATCGCCTATTTCGAATTAGTCGCATTGGATCAAGAACTTGAAATTGTTTTACAAACCGTAAAGACTCGTGAAGAAAGTGTCAACCAAGCCCGATTACGATTCGAGGGTGGACTCACTTCCGAAACAGCTTATCAGCAGGCGCAAGTAGAATTGGCCAGCGCTTCGGCTCTTATCCCCGAATTGGAGCAAAAAATCGCATTGAAAGAAAATCAAATTGCGGTATTAGCCGGAGAATATCCATCGAAAGTGGAACGAGGAGAATTCGACTTAAATGTAACTTGGCCCGAAAATATACCTATCGGGCTTCCCTCTACCCTACTGCAACGAAGGCCCGATGTGCGTCAAGCAGAGCAACAGCTACAAGCCGCTATGGCAGCGGTAGGAATTGCATATGCCGATCGGTTTCCACGATTAACTATAAGTTTAGTCGGAGGGCTTGAAAACGATGAACTAAAAGGATTTTTCGAATCTCCATTCTCCTATGTATCTGGCAATCTCGTAGCTCCTCTATTAACCTTTGGAAAGAAGAAAGCCCAATATAAAGCGTCATTGGCAGCCTATGACGAAAAACGTTTCGCCTACGAACAAAAGGTTCTTGAAGTTTTCCGAGAAGTGAACGATGCCGTGATAACTTATAGAAAGAAAAGACGGACATCGGAACTTCAACTCAATCTTTTTGAAGCAGCTCAAAAATATGTAGATTTAGCACAGTTACAATATTTCAACGGGGTTATTCGCTACATCGATGTTTTAGATGCCCATCGTAAATTTTTCGATGCTCAAATAGGTTTGAGCAATGCTGTAAGAGACGAATATCTTGCTATGGTAAATTTATATAAAGTATTAGGTGGAGGCTGGGAAACAAGCCCAATTTAAGCGAGCGAATTTTTCTATAAAAATAGAGCCCGGGGATTATAAAACTCCGGGCTCTATTTTATTTATGGCCTTTTATCTCAGCAAAGTTTGCGTGCCCCATCGGCAATCACGACAGCATAAACTTTGGGAAGACGACCGAATTTTGTCTTATATTCTGCTTTGGCTTTTTCCACGAACGCATCATACAATTCGTCCTTAACTAAGTTTATCGTACAACCGCCAAATCCACCTCCCATCACACGAGAGCCGGTCACACCACACTCTTTGGCAATATCATTCAGGAAATCGAGTTCTTCACAACTTACCTCATACAATTTACTCATTCCATGATGAGTCTCATACATCTTCTGCCCTACTGTCTCATAATCTCCTTGTTCAAGAGCATCGCATACGTCAAGGACTCGTTGCACTTCACCGATCACATATTCTGCACGCATATAATCCTCGGCAGACACCTCTTCTTTTACCTCGTCTAACATAGACATATTGGCATCTCTCAGGAACTCTACATGCGGGTGTTTCTTTTGTATGGCGGCAACCACATTCTCGCACGATTTGCGTCGGTCGTTATAAGCGGAAGATGCCAACTCATGCTTTACGACAGAATCGAGCAATACGAGTCGGTAACCTTCGGGCTTGAACGGGAAGTATTGATATTCCAACGAACGGCAGTCCAGTCGTATCAGATGACCGGCTTTACCGAACACCGAAGCAAATTGGTCCATAATACCGCAATTTACACCACAATAGTTATGCTCGGTAGCCTGTCCGATTTTAGCCAATTCGAATTTGTCGATGCCACAGTTGAACATATCGTTCAAAGCGAAAGCATAAGTACTCTCCAATGCAGCCGACGAAGACATACCTGCCCCCAGAGGAACATCGCCGGCAAATGCTGTATTAAATCCGGCTATTTTACCGCCTCGTTTAATAATCTCGCGGCACACACCGAATATATAACGAGCCCAGCTGGCACGGGGAGCGTCTTCCTCGTTCAATCCAAACTCTACATAATCTTTTAAATCTATCGAATATGCGCGGACTTTATCCGTCCCATTAATTTTAAGTTCTGCAACCATTCCTTTATCGATGGCTCCCGGAAATACAAATCCACCATTGTAATCTGTATGCTCTCCTATTAAGTTTATACGACCGGGAGAGGCATATACCGACCCGGTAGAGCCATCAAAATGTTTGATAAAACGACTTCTTACAAATTCTATATCCATAATACTAAATTAAATAATTGTATAACTTATATGATTATTTCTCTCGAACCGAAAATTTAAACTGTGTATGACTTTCGAATTTTTCATGAGGGCGTAAGATAACAGAAGGATAGTTTTCATGATTAGGACTATCTGGAAAATGTTGAGTTTCGAGACAGATAGCAGCTCTCATCGGATACCGTTTCCCATTTTTCCCGATAAAATTTCCTGTCATCCAATTGGCTGTATAAAGCTGTACACCGGGCTCTGTCGTAAAGACGTCCATCACGATCCCGGTTTTGGGCGAAACACACTCTGCACAAAATGAAAATTCACCGCTCCGCTTCTTATTCAAAATATAAGTATGATCGTAACCTTTTCCATAAACCAGTTGTTCAAACGGCTCGTTTATACGGCTACCGACTTCATAAAGTTTACGAAAATCCATCGGGGTTCCCTCTACCGCCGACTTCTCTCCGTAAGGTATAGCCGTATCATCGGTTGGTAAATAGTAATCGGCATCAATGCATAACAGATGATCACCGATGTAAGGATCTCCCGCACCCGACAAATTAAAATACGAATGGTTTGTCAGATTAACGATGGTAGGTTTATCGGTTTCTGCATAGTAAGTTATATCAACGGCATTATCGTCAGTTAATTTAAATATGACCTTCACTTGCAGATTTCCGGGAAACCCTTCTTCACCGTCAGGAGACAATCGGGAAAATTCTATTGTTTGTTTATCCAATTGATTGGCATCCCAAACATGAAAGTTGAAGCCTTTTACCCCTCCATGCAGACTGTTAGGCCCATTGTTTATCGCTAATTTATCATACAAAACTCCATCGACCGTGAATTTTCCTTTTGCAATACGATTGGCATATCTACCACAAGTCGCTCCAAAATAAGGTTCCTCCGATGTAAGGTATTCCTGTATGTTATTATGCCCCGTAACCACGTCTATCATCTTCCCATTTTTATCGGGAACCATTAACGAAACGATACGCGCGCCATAATTAGTTAGGGTCAATTCGCACCCATTTTTATTAACCAAGATATAGAGACCGGTTTGTTTACCATCGACTAAGCCTTGAAAATGTGTTGGATTCAATCCTGAAAGAGTCATATCCATATTCTTCTTTTTAAGGTTAACTAAATTTGTTGATTGTGTAAAGTTAACGTTATCTTTTTTTCTTGCAAAGATTTTTTTATGGTTTTGCATAAAATTATCAGAGAAGAAAATTTTTAACGGATTTTTCACTACATCTCTCCTCTCCCGATTCACATCTGCATATCGAGCGATTCATAAAACCCGTGACGCAAATCTGTATCTGATTAAACATACTTATTGAAACTCATTTTTCCTTCGTTCTTAACACCTCTCATAGACTTGCACATAACTTCTAAATATCTCGGCTCATATTCATAAAATCCAACCCGGTGTTTCGTCAAGACTTTGCCGATCTGGATTTTCACCTATGTATTCGATTAAATCCCGTAGACGAGAGCCTATTCTTTTATCCTCCATTATTATCTTATATTAATAATTTTATGGGTTTGAAGTGAAAGCCTCCATCGGGGGTGGCTCTTAATGTATTCGATAGCTGCGGTAAGATTGTTTTCATTTTTTATCTCATCATTGACATCACAAGGTTGCAAGCTACAAAAACACTCATAAGCTGTGGCGATTTTTTCATACGGTTCCATATCTTGTCCCTGATAAACGACTTTGATTTCATTCATACGCTGTATTTTCACAGGAATCGTTTTAGGAGAGCAAGTAATCCAATCGATCGACCGTTCCAAATCGGTATCTAATGCGATTGATCCGTTGGTTTCGATTTGGACAAATTTCCCGACTTCATGCAATCGGTCGACAAGCGAATGCGTAAGTTGTAAAGTTGGTTCCCCTCCTGTAATAACTACATGTTTCGCAGGATAATCAGAAATAGCCTTTACAATCTCTTCTTCTGTAAAAATAGTATAATCCTCATGTTTTGTATCACAGAAATCACAATGCAAATTACACCCCGCTAACCTCACAAAAATCGCAGCCGTACCTGTAAACACACCTTCACCCTGTAATGAGTAAAAAATTTCATTTACTTTCATCTGTCAATATTTTCATTTTCAAAATCGTCGATTTCGTAAATAGCCGTATTTCCACCACTTTCTTGAACTTTGGTTTTATAACATTCGGGAATCTGATCCGTAATCCATTTCGCTATGTTTTCGGCGGTCGGATTAAAAGGCAACAATTCATTCAGATTTCCATGATCAAGATAGCCATGGATCTTATCTTTAATGTGTTTAAAGTCACAGACCATACCGTCTTGATTCAGTTCTTTCGCTTTACAATAAACCGTAATAATCCAGTTATGGCCATGTAATTTTTCACATTTACTTTCATATGAAAGGTGCAAAGAATGCGCGCCTGCAATTTCCATTGTCTTAGCTACGTAATACATTATAACTTAACCGTTTTATTCGTTATTAATCCTCGTATTCTGTCTGATCCTCAATCCCGGCATCCCGAAGAGCCTCTTTGCGTTCTACACAAGTACCGCATTTCCCGCAATGTTTCTCCCCTCCTTTGTAACAAGACCACGTTTCGGCATAGTTCAAATTCAACTTTTTCCCCCGACTGGCAATTTCTGTTTTTGAAATATCGGTATAGGGAGCAAAGATACCTATATTCTCATAAGTTCCCGAACGCATAGCTTTATCCATAGCTTGGATAAACTCCGATCGACAATCGGGATAAATAGCGTGGTCTCCACCATGATTAGCAATGAGAACTTGTTTCAAGCCATTGCTTTCTGCGATACCGCAAGCAATTGATAACATAATGCCATTCCGAAACGGGACAACCGTACTTTTCATATTTTCATCGGCATAATGTCCCTCCGGTACAGAGTCGCTACCGTCCAACAACGAACTTCTGAAATATTCTTTCATAAACGCAAGAGGTATTACTATATGTTTTATTTTTAACCGCTCGCAATGAATACGAGCAAACGGTATTTCTTTATGATTATGATTAGCTCCATAATCAAAAGAAACGGCTAATGCTATGCGGTCGGCATACTCATACAACAAAGTAATACTATCCATACCGCCAGATACTACGATCAACGAATCTTTCATATTTTCTATTCTTATATTCGATTGCAAAGATAATGAAAGGTAAGAGTAGGATAAAACGGACAAGTTCGTTTTTCGTACCTATTTTTGTATTTCTCACAAAGGGGGGGGGAATGTGCAAAGCCAGAGTTGAAACACGCTTTATTTAATTATTCAATGCAACCTATCTTTACAGGTTGTAAAGATAAATTAAATCCATATTCCTCTTATAGGATTTCTTGCGCAGCCATTAAAAAAATTCATATCTTTGCCAAAAGCAAAGATAAAATTGAATATCGCAATGAAACCAAAAACACGTGTTCGCATTGTCTTTTTTTGTCTAACCATCTCTGCCATAGGCCTCCCTTTAATATTGATTAGCACACCTTCTATCCATCAGCATTTCGAGCCTGAAAATATAGCCATATCTTTCGTCGAAAATCTATCCAACGCTAACTTCCAAGAAGCTAAAAAGTTATCGACTCCCGAGTCGGCCGAAACACTATATTTGTTTGAGACCTTAGTCGGAAATCAATCCGATGAATTAAAAAACACACCCACTCATTTCAATATTTCTTATTCTGAGATGAATACTTCACAAGATACCCTGTTCGTACAAGGGAAATTATTTTTCTCACATAAACACAAACTCATACGAAAAATTAATCTTACTTTGGTTAACCGTAGAGGAAGCTGGTTGGTCGATTGTCGTGACAATACTATTTTCTGATATTCACGGAACAAATCGAACCAACAGAGCCATACCGCTGTTAAAATCATATTCATCTTATTAAATTTCAAGACATGAACAAATTTCAAGATATTATCGCAGGTGATACCCCAGTTCTAGTAGACTTTTTTGCAGAATGGTGTGGTCCCTGTAAAATGATGAAACCAGTCCTTGAAGAATTGAAAAAGAAAATGGGGAATAAAATCATTATACTAAAAATAGATATCGATAAAAATATTTCCTTGTCTTCGGAGTATAGAATACAGTCAGTCCCTACCCTTGTACTATGGAAACAAGGCGAAATCATTTGGCGACAATCTGGCGCCCTGTCGTTAAACGAATTAGAACAAATTCTATTGTCTTATATACGATAGTTTCATAAGATTGTCACTTTTTTATAACTGAATACGAAAACAGGTTATACTTCGATATACCCAACTAAACTTGTTCCTGTTCCAACCTTATATTAGTCCTCAAAAGATTACTGGTCGAAAAGAAAAAAGAACTTATTCGTTTTATCTTTCTCTTGCCTTACACTATCTTTGCAAAAATGCGAAAATAGGTGGCACTCGGCAAAACCAAATAAATTTGTTTCTGCCCTCGTTTGCACTATCTTTGCAGCGCATTAAAAAGAAACTATGAGATCGAATCTGTATCTGAAACTATTCATATCATTTTTTAAAATAGGTGCGTTCACATTCGGAGGTGGTTGGGCTATGATACCTCTCATTGAAAGAGAAGTCGTGGATAAACAAAACTGGATTAAACGGGAAGATTTTGTCGACGCACTTGCCATTGCACAATCATTGCCCGGAGTTTTGGCGGTGAATATATCCATATTGATCGGAAACAAATTGCGAGGATTAAAAGGTTGTCTCACGGCGACACTCGGTACAATTCTACCCTCTTTTCTAATCATCTTGGCTATTGCAATCTGGTTTGTTCAAACGTATGACAATCCGGTAGTCGAGCGTATATTCAAGGGTATAAGACCAGCAGTGGTCGCACTCATCGTGTCTCCGGTATTCAGTACGGCTAAAACAGCACGTATCAATATTAAAACGGTTATTATTCCCATTATAGTGGCATTATCAATCTGGTTAGGAGGGGTTTCCCCCATTTGGTTCGTCTTGTTAGGAGCTATCGGTGGAATACTTTACTGCAATCATGTCATCGCCAGTTCAAAACAAAAGAGTAATAAAGAAGAAAAATAGCCATGTGGATCGTATATCTCAACTTATTTTGGGCCTACCTAAAAATCGGGCTATTCGGTTTTGGGGGCGGATACGCCATGCTCTCTCTCATTCAACACGAAGCGGTAGAAGTCGTTCATTATGGCGAAAGCCAACCGTGGCTTACCCCGACCGAATTTACCGATATCGTAGCTATTTCTCAAATGACTCCCGGTCCCATAGGAATAAACAGTGCTACTTATGTAGGATATGTAGCTGCCGGTAATAGTATTTGGGGGTCGATAATCGCCACGTTCGCCGTATGTTTGCCGTCTTTCATTTTAGTCTTATTAGTGAGCCGTTTTATACTTAAACATAAAGATAACATTACTATCAAAAGCATATTTTCCGGACTTCGTCCTGTGGTTGTCGGTCTGATAGCTTCTGCCGCACTCCTCCTCATGAATAAGGAAAACTTTCCAGACTATACAATAAGTATCGGTATTGCAGTAATCTCATTTGTGCTGGTACACTATGCGAAAATACACCCCATACTCGTTATCGTATTGGCTGGTATTTCAGGATATGCCTTATACTAAAATATGAATTATGAATTACGAAGAAACATTAAAATATTTATATAAACAACTACCCGTTTTTCAACAAATAGGAAGTGCCGCTTATAAACCGGGACTGCAAAATACCGAAGCGCTGGACAAATATTTCGGATATCCCCATCGAAAGTTTCACACCATACATGTTGCCGGGACCAACGGCAAGGGATCGGTATCGCATCTATTAGCCGCTATTCTGCAATTAAACGGATATAAAACAGGATTATATACCTCTCCGCATCTTATCGATTTCAGAGAACGTATCCGCATCAATGGAAAAATGATTTCCAAAGAAGATGTTATTCAATTTGCAGAGAAACACCTTGCATCTACACTCCATATCCAACCATCATTTTTCGAACTCACCATGATGATGGCGTTTAACTACTTTGCCGAAAATCAAGTAGATGTCGCTGTTATCGAAGTCGGATTGGGCGGAAGATTGGACAGTACAAATATCATTACTCCTGATTTATGTGTCATTACCAATATCAGCTATGACCATGTGCAAATGCTCGGAGACACCCTGCCGAAAATAGCCCGAGAAAAAGCTGGTATTATAAAATCTGGAATACCGGTCGTGATCGGAGAAGCTCAGGGAGAGGTAAAGCAAGTATTCATCGATAGAGCGAAAGAGGTAAAAGCCCCCATTATATTCGCAGAGGAACAAATTCATTTCCGGTCGACCCAACGAAATGACAAAGGTTGGGAATTCGATTCTCCCGAATTTCCGCACCTTTTCGGGGAGTTAAGCGGGCTATGTCAGGAGAAAAATGCAGCTACCGTTCTGACAGCAGTCGGCCAATTACGAAATTTAGGATACAATATCTCCGACCAATCGGTCTATGATGCTTTCGCCCATGTCACCAGTCTTACCGGTTTAATGGGGCGATGGCAACAATTGGAATCGTCTCCCCGACTAATTTGCGACACCGGGCACAACACCGGAGGCATACAATATATAGTTCGACAGTTGCAAAACGAATCTTATCAAAACTTGCGTATTATCATCGGTATGGTCAATGACAAAGACATTTCGGGAGTTTTGGCTATGCTCCCCCAAAATGCCGTTTACTATTTCACCCGGGCCTCGATACCTCGCGCTTTACCCGAGGAAAGACTGTACGAATTAGCAATAAAAGCAGGATTGACAGGGAAGTGTTATCCGTCGGTTCAACAAGCTGTGGAAGCGGCGAAAAAAGAAAGCCGCCCCGATGATCTGATCTTCGTAGGCGGCAGTACATTCATCGTGGCCGACTTGCTAAAAACTATGCTTTCACAGCAATAACCTCTATTTCGACTAATGCTTGTTTAGGTAATTCTTTAACTGCAAACGCCGAACGAGACGGAAATACAGACCCGAACTGCTCGGCATATATTTCGTTCATTTCTCCGAAAAGAGACATATCGGCCAACAGCACGGTCGTCTTTACAATATGTTCGACTGAATAACCGGCCTCCGCCAAAATAGCTTTAATGTTCGCAAACGATTGACGAGTTTGAGCCTTGATGCCCTCAGGCATTATTCCGGTTTTGGGGTCAATGGGCAATTGCCCCGAAAGGAAAATCATATTTCCGATTTCAACAGCTTGACTATAAGGTCCGATAGCAGCCGGAGCAGATGTCGTAGAAATTACTTTTTTCATATCACTCATTATTATTTAATTTATGGGAAAGCACTCGACTTTCTTCTATTTTCAAATCTTTCAATGCAATACTATCACCCTTCTCTTCCATAAGCCTACGGGTATCTATTATAGCCGCCCATTCCTTTGGGAAATCGGCTTTTAAATTACAGATAAAATCCTCGTCTCCTTCTCTGTCGATGGCTCGCAATAAATAGCCCAAAGTCAATCGGCTGATGTCTACCGCCGGTTGATATGCAGGAACCCTCTCTTCTTCCGACAATGTCTGCGAAATAATATTCACCCGTTCCAATTCATCGACGGTACGCTCTACCAACTGTATGGGAATAGCATAACGTCTCGATATCTGTCCTTTGGTCATCGGCGGAAGTCCCTCCTTGAACCGATGGACAATAACTGTGGCTATAACTAATATAATATAATCGGAATACCGACGAGATATATCGTTGGTCTCTTTTTCGAAATTGAAATTTACTACATTTTGAGATGAGTAAGTCAACACAGCACCAAACAGACAAATCAACCATGAAAATTGCATCCAAATGAGCAACAACGGCAAAAATGCGAAACTCCCGTAAATAGCATTATATTTCGATACCCAAATTTGGCCCGAAATATATATAAATTGAAAAATCTGAAATACCGTACCACAAATAAGCCCAGAAATAAACGCATATTTGAACTTAACCTTCGTATTGGGTATAAAAATATAAATAGCGGTAAAGAACAAAGCGGTAAGTATATATGGAGCCAATCGAAAGACCCAACGCAGCAAAGGGCTCATAAAATCGAATAGAACCGAAGAACTGAGCATGGTTGACATAAACAAAGAAAATCCGCTCGATGCAACCATCAAAATAGGCAAAATCAAAAACATCGAGGTATAATCGGTAACCTTACGATAAAACGATCGACCGCCTTGTACCTGCCAAATATCATTGAATGCTTTCTCTATATTGGATAACAAACTTATCAAAGTCCACAAAAGGAAACAAAGGCCTATCCCCACGAATACTCCACCTTTCATCTGATCGAGATACTGGTCGACGAACCCTAACATATATTCCAATGCATTGCGTTGCGCCGGGAAATAATCGAACAACTGACTTTGTATAATATGTTGGAATCCGAATCCCTTACAAATAGCAAATAACATAGCCAACGCAGGCACGATTGCCAAAATCGTACTAAACGTCAATGCGGAAGCCTTTTCCTGCAACTTTTCATTTAAGAAACAGCGTACCGACAAGTTCAATGTTTTAAGAATATGAATATGGAGCTTATACTCGGTCACATGCCATATATCGACCGAGACAAACTGCCATAACCGTTTTATCAAAAGGCTGGCGCGGGCAAAAAAAGAGGGCTTGTTTTTACGCTGAACCATAGAATATATCGTACAGAAAACTTCTACAAAAAAATACAGCAGGCCTGTAAGCCGGGTTATGTACTCTCGAAAGAGTGTCTGTCATTTATCTCGACCTTGTGTCACCACAAGGCTCTAGCGGTTTACCCCCCGGCATCGGGCGAGCAACCCTACAACGCCGGTATACATAACCTTACAACCCATAAGACGTACGGCATTCTACATTACTGTAAAACCCGGTGAGCTCTTACCTCGCCTTTTCACCCTTACTGCTTTCGCAGCGGTTATTTTCTGTTACGCTACTCCACTCTCGCGAATGGCTTCCCGTTAGGAAATATGGTGCTCTATGTTGCCCGGACTTTCCTCTCGCATCATACGAGCGACAGACCGTCCTGCTGTACGTTACAAAGATACGATAAAAATGGCAAAGACAGAATACTGTCAGTATGATTTTTAATCTTTCAAATTTTAACGGACAATATGACATGCCTAAGTATATAAAAATGATTCTCATGACAGTCATCTGCGTTAACCCCTGTTAAGTAGCTATCCTGCTTATTAAAAGAGCTTAAAAAGAAGATGCAAGGGTTCCAACGGCACGATAAATGTATTAAATTTAACGTCTGAAAAACTTAAATACAAGATAATATTAACATTTAAAGCTAATAGATTATGAATTCTTACGGAAAAAAATTGATGGGCATCGCCTTAATTGCAGCTCTGAGCTCCGGAATTACAATCGGCGCATTTAGTATATTGAATAAGTCGGCCGATTCAAAAATACAAGATCAATCGCTCGACAGTGGATATGCACAGCCGACTCGCTTTACAAGAGTAATCAATCGACCGGCTGTTGAAACAGATTTCACCACAGCCGCCGAAAACACGGTTAATGCCGTCGTTAGTATAAAATCGATTTCTACACCCAAACAAAGTCAATTAGGCGGTTTCAGCGATCCGTTTTTCGAATATTTCTTTGGACAAGGAGGGCGCAATATACAACCTCAGCCTCGTGCTGGATTGGGGTCGGGAGTAATTATTACCCCCGATGGATATATTGTAACCAATAATCACGTAGTAGAAGGAGCCGATAAATTGGATATAACTCTGAATGACAATAGGACTTTCAATGGTCGTGTAATAGGAACCGATCCTTCTACCGATTTGGCATTGATAAAAATAGATGCCAAAGATCTCCCCATCGTCAAATTTGGCGATTCCGATAATTTGAAAGTCGGAGAATGGGTATTGGCGGTAGGAAATCCGTTAGGATTGACATCGACGGTTACCGCTGGTATCGTAAGTGCCAAAGCTCGTAGCATAAGCGCACTCAACCCTCGTAGCCAAAAAATGGGTATAGAGGCGTTTATCCAGACCGATGCAGCTGTAAATCCGGGAAATAGCGGTGGAGCATTGGTAAATACAGCAGGTGAATTAGTGGGTATCAACACGGCCATTTACTCCGAAACAGGAAGTTACGCCGGCTATTCATTCGCTATTCCCACTTCCATAGTAAGTAAAGTGATTGCCGATTTGAAAGAATATGGTACCGTACAAAGAGCCGTATTGGGTATAGGGTATAGAGAAATAGATTCCGAATTGGCCAAAGAAGAAAATCTTGAAGTGCAAGAAGGAATATACGTCGGTGAAGTATACAATCGCAGCGCTGCGATGGAAGCAGGAATAAAAGAAGGTGATGTTATAACCTCTATTAATGGCGTAAAGATTAAAAATGGAGCTATGCTTTCCGAACAATTGAGTAAATATCGTCCCGGAGATAAAATTAAAATAGGGTTGTTACGAGGAAAAGAATCCAAAACTGTATCCCTGACATTAAAAAATAGTCAAGGCAATACCGAGATAACCAAGATTGCCGGAATGGATTCTTTGGGAGCTGGATTCAAAGAATTAGATACCAAGAGTTTGAGAGAGATGAATATCCGATATGGAGTGCAGGTCATTGGATTGAAAAACGGTAAATTCAAAGCGGCCGGTATGCGAGAAGGATTTGTTATTCTTGAAATCAATAACACCCCGATGAAGTCGGTTAGCGACTTGGAATCCATGTACGACTCTATTGTAAAATCAAATCAAAATCAAAAAGTTATGTTCATTACGGGTATTTATCCGAATGGAAAAATGATGTATTATGCAGTAGATTTGGCCGATTAAATCTTTTTGGAATATGACCCCTAAACAAGGGTCATATTCCAAATTAAAAGATAATTATTAAATATAGCACAACAAACACAACAGAATAAATATTCAAACGTTATAATAATAAATACGAAAAAGGCAGGAACGGTAAAATGGTATTTTTGTAGATTCACGTTCAAAATTAAACATTTTTTACAGCTCCATTAACAATAAATATAGTATATTTGCAGTCCCAAAATCTCAATATTGCAAGATGAGACAATTAAAAATTACAAAATCGATTACGAACAGGGAGAGCGCTTCTCTTGACAAGTACCTACAAGAAATCGGACGCGAAGACTTGATTACGGTAGAAGAGGAAGTAGAACTTGCCCAACGCATTAAAAAAGGCGATCATGCAGCACTAGAAAAGTTGACACGAGCCAATTTGCGTTTTGTCGTTTCGGTTGCCAAACAATACCAAAATCAAGGGTTAAGTCTCCCGGACTTAATCAATGAAGGAAATTTGGGTTTAATTAAAGCTGCCGAAAAATTTGACGAAACGAGAGGCTTCAAGTTCATTTCCTATGCAGTGTGGTGGATTCGTCAATCTATTCTTCAAGCCCTAGCCGAGCAATCGAGAATCGTTCGTTTGCCATTAAATCAAGTAGGATCTCTCAATAAGATCAGTAAAGCTCTTTCTAAATTCGAGCAAGAAAACGAACGTCGTCCCTCTCCCGAAGAGCTCGCAGAAGAATTGGATATACCAGTAGATAAAATCTCTGATACATTAAAAGTATCGGGACGACATATTTCGGTAGACGCCCCTTTTGTTGAAGGAGAAGATAATAGTCTGCTCGACGTATTGGTTAATGACGATTCTCCCATAGCAGATAGGTCGTTAATTAACGAGTCTCTCTCGAAAGAAATCGATCGCGCACTTAAACAACTTACTCCTCGCGAAAGCGAAATCATTAAAATGTTTTTTGGAATTGGCTGTCAAGAAATGACTCTCGAAGAAATTGGAGACAAGTTCGGATTAACCCGAGAAAGAGTTCGACAAATAAAAGAAAAAGCCATCAGAAGACTCAGGACTGCTTCGAGGAGTAAACTGTTAAAAACTTATTTAGGATAACCTTATTGGATTGTCTGCCCCAATGGCAGGAAAAACCGACCTGCACCTCAGGTTGGTTTTTTATTTTAAATACCTCTTCATTTATTTTTTCAGTCGTTCGATTGCTCAATCGCAATAAAAAATTTACCTTCGTCCTCAACAAATAATAAAATCATGGCTAAATACCTATATCAGATATTGTTAATATCAACTCTATGCCTTTTTTTACAAAATACATCGGCACAAGAATCGACCACAGGTTTTGAAAACGGGAACAATCAATACGTCATGCGCGAAAGCAACTTGTCGGATATGAGCAAAGATAAAAAAATCAAACCTGTTACATTTGGAGTTGAGGCGGGAGCATCTATCGATATGTCGGGGAATGACTTTTCTTCTTTCGATTTAGATTTATTCGCAGGCTACCGGTCCCACACCATCAAATGCTTTGGTTTAGGAATAGGTCTTCACAGTTCATTTTCCAACAATCGATACTACCTCCCTATTTATGCACTTTTCCGTTGTAATTTGCTAAGCAATAAATCTCTTCTTTTTGTTGATTTCAGAGCTGGTTATTCTACCAATCAAATGTACAAAGGAGAAAATCAAGGTGGCTTTTTTGGTTCTGCCGGATTAGGTATGAACCTATCTGTAAGTAAAAAATTCGGGTCTCATATTCTTATCGGATATAATTTTTATCAAATATCTCCATTTACCGATGAAAAAGGAACTTTCCAAGATATGAACGGATGCCACCTCGTATCTATCCGATTAGGAATAAGCTTCTAATGGCACGAGTTATCAATTATAAATAAATATATTTTCGTCGATAAAAATTACAGATTATAGATTTAAAGAAGAAAAATATGATATTTTATTTTGTTTTCTCAAAACAATAACTACCTTTGCACAGGAAACAAAATAATTCAATAATGATAATAGAATTGCTAAACAGCCTAATTATTGATCTTCTATCGAATGTAACAAAATAGAAGTGAGATATAGTGCCTAGCAATTTACGATACAAAATTATAGCCTTTCTCACGAATACGTCGAGAAAGGCTTTTTACAATTTAATATAGCAATAACATGTCCGACAGATTATTTATCTTTGACACAACATTAAGAGACGGAGAACAAGTTCCCGGATGCCAACTCAACACAGTTGAAAAAATACAAGTAGCTAAGGCATTAGAGACACTTGGTGTCGACATCATAGAAGCCGGATTTCCTGTATCGAGTCCCGGAGACTTCGAATCGGTCGTCGAAATATCCAAAGCTGTAACATGGCCCACGATCTGTGCGCTCACCCGTGCTGTCGAAAACGATATAAAAGTTGCAGCCGAGGCTCTTCGATATGCCAAACATAAACGTATTCATACAGGCATTGGAACTTCGGACTATCACATTAAATATAAATTCAATTCGACTCGTGAAGAGATTGTAGAAAGAGCTGTGGCGGCTGTCAAATATGCGAAAAAATTCGTAGAAGACGTACAATTTTATGCCGAAGATGCGGGTCGTACCGATAATGAATATTTAGCCAGAGTAGTCGAAGCCGTCATCAAAGCAGGCGCTACGGTTATAAACATACCAGATACAACTGGATATTGTTTGCCGGACGAATTTGGACAAAAAATATTATATCTCAAAGAACATGTCTCAGGAATCGATAACGTTACGATAGCCACTCATTGTCACAACGATTTGGGCATGGCAACGGCGAATACGATGGCTGGAATCCAAAATGGAGCCAGACAAGCCGAAGTTACGATAAACGGCATTGGTGAAAGAGCCGGAAATACAGCCCTTGAAGAAATAGCCATGATTTGCAAATGTCACCACGACTTACAGATAGAGACTAATATCAACACACAAAAGATTTACGGAATAAGCCGTATGGTCTCTAATCTCATGAACATGCCGGTACAACCGAATAAAGCAATCGTTGGCCGCAACGCATTCGCCCACTCCTCAGGAATCCACCAAGACGGTGTATTGAAGAATCGGGAAAGCTATGAAATCATAGATCCCAAAGACGTCGGAATTGACGAAAACTCTATCGTATTAACCGCAAGAAGTGGACGGGCAGCTTTGAAACATAGACTTCATTTATTAGGTATCGAATTGGAAAAAGATGCTTTGAACAAAGCTTATGATTCATTTCTTAAACTTGCCGATCGTAAAAAAGATATCAATGACGACGATATATTAATGTTGGTAGGGAAAGAAAGAACAGCCAATGCACGCATACAACTAGACTTCCTACAAGTAACTGCCGGAGTAGGAATAAAATCCGTTGCCAGCATCGGATTAGACATAGCCGGTGAAAAATTCGAAGCAGCAGCTTCGGGAAACGGGCCGGTAGATGCCGCCATAAATGCTATACGATGCATCATTCACCGAAAAATGGTAGTCAAAGAATTTCTTATACAAGCTATCACCAAAGGCAGCGACGATGTAGGGAAAGTACATATGACTGTGACCTACAACGGAAACTCATACTACGGATTCTCGGCAAATACAGATATTGTCGCAGCCTCTGCCGAAGCCTTTATAGATGCTATTAATAAATTCATTATATAACGAAATCACATGAATACATTATTTGATAAAATATGGGATACCCACGTCGTAACCTCGGTAAAAGGAGGCCCCGATCAATTATATATAGACAGGCACTATTGCCACGAGGTTACCAGCCCTCAGGCTTTCAACGAACTGAGGGCTAGAAATTTGAAAGTTTTTCGACCAGAAAGAACAACTTGTTCTCCCGACCATAATATTCCCACGTTAAATCAAGATAAGCCTATTGCCGACCCGGTTTCTCGCAATCAAGTAGAGACACTCGCCACCAATGCCAGTGAGTTCGGTTTGACTCATTATGGACTGGGAAATGAAAAAAACGGAATCATTCACGTTATCGGACCAGAATATGGGTTGACTCAACCGGGAATGACCATCGTTTGCGGAGACAGCCACACTTCGACCCACGGGGCTTTTGGAGCCGTCGCTTTCGGTATTGGCACGAGCGAAGTTGCTATGGTATTGGCATCCCAATGTATTTTACAGCCCAAACCTAAAACAATGCGCATAAATATCGAAGGAAAACTTTCTCCCAGAGTCACAGCTAAAGACATCGCTTTATTTATCATTTCTCGAATGACGACAGGAGGAGCTACCGGATATTTTGTGGAATATGCAGGAGAAGCAATCCGCTCGCTCAGTATGGAAGAAAGAATGACAGTCTGTAACCTCAGTATCGAAATGGGAGCTCGCGGAGGTCTGATTGCTCCCGACGAAACGACATTCGGTTATATAAAGGATAAAGAATTCGCACCCAAGGGAAAAGATTGGGACAAAGCCCTCGCCTATTGGAAAACTCTATATAGTGATAAAGATGCTACATTCGATAAGGAAGTGACATTTAATGCGGCAGAAATCTCCCCGCGCATTACCTATGGGACAAATCCCGGAATGGGAATCGCTATCGACGAAAGAATACCATTGGAAGAATCGATCGAAGACAGTGGAAAAATTTCGTTTCGCCGGGCATTGAGTTACATGGGTTTCTCTGCCGGAGAGCTTCTAATAGGGAAAAAAATCGACTATGTTTTTTTAGGAAGCTGTACAAACGGCCGTATTGAGGATTTCAGAGCTTTTGCCAATTTGGTAAAAGGGCACAAAAAAGCTAATCATATAATTGCTTGGCTCGTACCGGGGTCACAAGCCGTGTTGCGACAAATCAAGGAAGAGGGCATCGATCTTATCTTGTCGGAAGCAGGATTCGAAATACGTCAACCCGGTTGTTCGGCTTGCTTAGCCATGAACGAAGATAAAGTCCCCCTGGGAAAATATGCTGTATCGACCTCTAATCGGAACTTTGAAGGTAGACAGGGTCCCGGAGCGCGGACTATACTTGCCGGACCTTTGGTAGCCGCTGCGACAGCAATTACAGGAGAGATAACCGATCCCAGAAAATTTTTATAACTTTGTATGACTATGATAAAAAAAATCGACATCATAACATCGACATGTATTCCTCTTCCCCAAGAGAATGTAGATACCGATCAAATTATCCCAGCTCGTTTTCTAAAAGCCGTTTCTCGGGAAGGTTTCGGAGAAAACCTGTTCCGCGATTGGCGCTTCGATAAAACAGGGCAACCTATTCGAGATTTTATTCTTAACAACCCGCTCTATTCCGGTTCTATTTTAGTAGCGGGGAAAAACTTCGGTAGCGGTTCCAGCCGTGAACATGCTGCTTGGGCTATTGCCGGATATGGATTCCAAGTAGTAGTATCTAGTTTTTTTGCCGATATTTTCAAGAACAATGCACTTAACAACGGAGTACTTCCGGTAATTGTCTCAGAGCAATTTCTTACCAGTTTATTCAAACATATTTTTTCGAACCCACAATCGACCGTTACAGTCAATTTGAAAGAGCAAACCATTACAGACGACACAAGCGGAGAATCGGAACATTTCGAAATAAATCCTTACAAAAAGAACTGTTTGCTCAACGGATATGACGACATCGATTATCTACTGAGCAAAAAACAAGAAATAGAAAACTGGGAAGAAAAACATTCATAATGAAATCGAGAAGTACTATGGTTGTAGAAATTATGGATACTACTCTGCGAGACGGAGAACAAACGTCGGGGGTATCGTTCGCCCGACAGGAAAAATTGAGTATCGCTCGCTTACTTTTAGAAGACCTAAAAATTCCTCGCATCGAAATTGCCTCGGCAAGAGTTTCCACCGGAGAATACGAAATGGCGAAACAATTATGCGAATGGGCCGAGAAACGAGGACACATCGACAAAATCGAGATATTGGGATTTCTCGATAAAGGAGCTTCTATCGAATGGATTCGTTCTTGTGGAGCCAAAGTGATGAATTTGCTCTGCAAAGGATCGGAAAAACATTGTACCTTCCAACTTCAAAAAACGGTACAAGAACACGTCAAAGATATCAAACAAACTATTAAGAAAGCGAAAGAAGTCGGGCTGAAAATCAATCTCTATTTGGAAGATTGGTCCAACGGGATACAACATTCCCCTCAATACGTTTTTCATTTAATGGATGCTTTAAAAAATGAAGCTGTGGAAAGGTTCATGTTGCCCGACACATTAGGTATCTTGAATCCTCTTCAAACGCTAAAATTTTGCAGAGCCATGCGCAGGCGTTACCCCGACTTACGATTCGACTTTCATGCTCATAACGATTACGATCTGGCGACTGCCAACACTTTCGCTGCAACTCTAACCGGAATACAAGGCGTGCATTGTACCGTAAACGGGCTGGGCGAAAGAGCAGGAAATGCACCCCTCACCAGTGTTGTAGCCGTGTTGCATGATCACGTAAAAGCAACAACCGGAATTACCGAAAACATGGTAAACAAAGTGAGTCGTATCGTTGAATCCTATTCGGGAATACGAGTCGCAGCCAATAAACCTATTATTGGAGAATCCGTATTTACTCAATGTGCGGGAGTTCATGCCGACGGAGATAATAAGAACAATCTTTATTACAATGATTTATTACCCGAACGATTCGGGAGGAAACGCGAATATGCACTTGGCAAGACTTCCGGGAGAGCTAATATCCGTAAAAATCTCGAATCGCTAGGTATAGAACTCGATGACGAATCCATCAAGAGAGTAACTCAGAGAGTGGTCGAGTTAAGTGATAAGAAAGAAATGGTTACCCCAGAAGATCTTCCCTATATCATTTCAGACGTATTAAAACACGAAACCATAGCTCAGCACGTCAAGGTAATAAATTATACTTTAAACCTTTCTCAGGGATTAAAGCCAGTAGCAATTATTGCCATCGAAGTAAACGGAAAAACATACGAAGGAGCGTCTACCGGCGACGGACAATACGACGCATTCGTAAAAGCCATACGGAAGATATACAAAGAACAACTCGGACGAACGTTCCCGTCGTTGACAAACTATACAGTAAACATACCTCCCGGCGGACACACCGATGCATTGGTACAAACCGTTATCTCATGGGATTATAATGGAAATATTTTGAAAACACAGGGATTGGACGCCGACCAAATGGAAGCCGCCATACAAGCCACAATCAAAATGCTTAACTTAATAGAAGATAAAGAGCTGAATATACAAAACAATTAAATAGAAAGAATATGAAATTACATATCGCAGTATTGCCCGGCGACGGAATTGGACCAGAAGTCGTGGAACAGGCTTTGAACGTAACGAAAGCCGTTTGTGAAAAATTCGGACATTCTCTGGAATATCAAACAGCCCCGGTAGGAGCTTGTGCCATAGAAGAAACCGGATTGCCCTACCCCGACTCTACTCATAAATTATGTATGCGCTCCGATGCCGTTTTGTTTGGAGCCATAGGTTCGCCCCAATACGACAATAATCCCAATGCGACCATACGCCCTGAACAAGGATTACTTGCCATGCGGAAAAAGCTCGGACTATTCGCAAATATTCGTCCCATAACCACCTTTCCCGGATTGATTCATAAATCCCCCCTCCGTTCCGACATTATCGACGGTGCAGACTTTATGTGTATCCGAGAATTAACGGGAGGACTATATTTCGGGCGACCGCAAGGCCGTAGTGAAGACGGGAACATAGCCTATGATACCTGTATATACAGTCGGGAAGAAATTGTACGAATTGTCCAATTGGCATACGAATACGCCATGAAACGGCGTAAAAAAGTTACAATGGTCGATAAAGCGAATATATTGGCGACCTCCCGACTATGGAGAGAAATCACGCAAGAAATAGCATCGGAGTATCCAGAAGTCGAAACCGAATTTTTATTCGTCGATAACGCTGCCATGCGCATGATTCAATGTCCCAAAAGTTTCGATGTCGTCGTTACCGAAAACATGTTTGGCGATATACTCACCGACGAAGGTTCCGTTATCACAGGTTCCTTAGGTATGCTGCCATCGGCATCGATTGGCCTGCATACTTCTGTATTCGAACCTATACACGGTTCCTATCCTCAGGCAGCGGGGAAAAATATAGCTAACCCGTTGGCGACCATATTGTCGGCGGCTATGATGTTCGAATATGCATTTGGGTTGAAAGAAGAAGCCTTATCGATTCAAACGGCCGTATCCGAATCGATGAATGCCGGAATCGTGACCGAAGACATCGCCGGCACAAGTACGAAATCCTACCATACCGACGACGTAGGCGAATGGATTGTCCAATGGATAAAAAGCCACTGATCAAAGCAATAATAAAGCGGATAGTATTCAAAATTTACTATCCGCTTTTTTGCTACTTCCTTATCTAATTATCTATTGAACCGAACCAGAAAATACGACAATTCTATTCCAATTATTATTTTTCGGATATAATTGAGAATCACTACCATTAGCAATAATCTGTATTCGTTTTCTATCTATATTGTATTTCTCGGTCAATAATTTGACAACAGACTCCGCACGACGCTGGCTCAATTGTTTATTATACTCGGGTGTTCCGGTTGCTTTATCGGCATACCCTATTACCGAGATATTACAAGATGGATTGCTTTTCATCCATTGTGCTATGTTATAAACATTTACCATTTCTTCATTAGAAACAACAGCGCTATTGATCGTAAAGCGTACTACACCCGTCAACTCTTGGCTACAAGCCGCTGGCTCTATTACAGTTACCTCCTCGACAACCGCTTCTGGGCATGGAGGACATTCCACAACTCTTGACTCGCACTCGTTCAATTGAGCCCTCAATGCATTAACCCTGTTATTCAAATCGCCGATAACCATTTGATCGGCATAAGCATCGTATGCTTTAAATCGGTCTTTGCCGAATTTAATAGAAAAACCTCCGATTGCCGAAATAACACTTTCGACTTCTGTTCCTTCGACAATTCCATTAAAATGATCGCCAATTAAATTACCTCGTCCCTCCAAGAAGAAATCGACATAATGCGACAATCTGAAATTCAGTTTAATACCGGCTGTTATAGGGAAAGCATACGTTTTATTATTATATGGAGTATTATGGAATGAATAAATACCACCGGCTCCGGCAAAAGGTATGATAGAAAATACACGATCCTCGTTATAACCGTGGAAAGTATTAAACATATTCCACATGATATCGCCGTAAACCGCAGCATAACGCATATGTGTCATCACTCCTTCGGCAAGCGGCCAATTGGTATGTAAAGCACCTCCCATTGCAGATAATCGGAATCCCAAATACGGGCTGATCCATTTACCGATAGCGAAGTCCATAGCCAGTGTATATTGAGCATCTCCTACATGTTCGGTCAAAAAAGTTTGACCTCCGGCTCCTATCGAAATAAACCAGTTATTTTTATGACTATCAGAATAATACCGAGGCTTGGTAGGTACAACCTCTGTTACCGAAACATCTTCTTCAACAATAATCGCTTGAGCTCCTGCCGATTCGGAATAACAGAAAAGCGAAGTTGTAGCTATGGCTACCGCTAAATAAAAGAAATTTGTTTTCATTTTAATTTGTTTTAGTTATACAATTTTGCAATTACATTTCAAAAAAACAGGAGCATAAGTCAAACGCTATTATCCGTTTTTGTAAATTAAAACAAACAGATAAAAGAATGTGTTCACCAACCGTCGAAAAAAAGAGATAGTAAAATTCTATATTATTTAGGCTATATAAGCTTCTTATAAAAAATGAAAACAGGTTATACCGGTTGGTAATAAATTATTAAATTTGCACATACCGATGAATGCGAAACTTTTACCCATCGAATAACAGAGGTAATATTTATGAAACGAAATAAAAAAAATTCTGATTTTTTCTCGAAAAAACGCTCCAAATACAAACTTACATTTTTCAACGAAAGCTCTCTTGAAGATGTATGGACTATTTGTTTTTCCCGATTTGGAGCCATAATGACCGCCATTCTTCTCATTGGTCTGATTGTCGTAGCTATACTCTCTGTAATCGTAGGTACACCTGTAAAAAATTTATTACCCGGATATTTGAAAACAGAAGAACGAATCGAAATGGTTGATAAAATCCTTAGAGTCGATTCTTTGGCGGCAGAAGTACAGCGTCGCGACGCATATATAAAAAATCTTGCTTCCATACTTACCGGTGAAATAAAAATAGATTCTATCGGACAACAAGCCGACAGTCTGCTTTCCACAACGACAGATACTCTTCTACCGGAATCCAAACTGATGGCAAACTATATCAAGCAATACGAACAAGAAGAAAAATACACGCTAAATGTTTTTACCCCGACTACTCCTATCGACGGAAAACTGTTTTACCCGCCGCTAAAAGGCAAAATAATCAAAGCCTATAACCCCAAAGAAGGACATTTCGGTATCGACATACAGTGCCCCAGAAATACAGCTGTTTCTGCCGTCCTCGATGGCACGATTGTTTCCGCCGGTTATACAATCGATTACGGATATGTCGTATATATACAGCACAGCAATAATTACCTGTCGGTCTATAAATATAATTCGGGGATTCTTAAAAACATAGGAGATAAAGTATCGGGAGGTGAAAAAATAGCCGTGACCGGGTGGGAAGATGGTAAATCCTCAAAACAATCATGTGTGGCCGAATTTCAATTGTGGCACATGGGTCAGTCGTTAGACCCGGAAAAATATATCACTTTCTAATCCCGATTCATTAAAGATACACTTTATTTTATACCTTTGTAAAGTTAAAATTGAGATTTGACCTCTTAAACCAAATGAAAAAGCAATTAGCAATATTAGGCTCTACCGGATCGATTGGAACTCAAACATTAGAAGTTGTCGCCGAATATCCCGACTTATTCGAGGTATACACATTAACAGCGAATAATAACGTCGACTTGCTGATAGAACAGGCCAAACATTTTAATCCCGATTCGGTAGTAATAGCCAACGAAGCTCATTATAATAAGCTGAAAGAAGCTCTGAAAGATTTCCCTATAAAAATATATGCGGGAGAAAATGCCATTTCTGAAATCGTAGAGGCAGCGCCCATCGATATAGTAGTCACGGCAATGGTAGGATATTCGGGGTTAAAACCTACTATACGAGCTATCGAAGCTCATAAGACCATTGCTTTGGCCAATAAAGAAACATTGGTAGTTGCCGGGGATCTCATCAAACGTCTTGCTCTCGAATACCGGACACCTATCATTCCTGTCGATTCGGAGCACTCTGCTATTTTCCAGTGCTTAGTTGGCGAAGGAGATAATCCTATCGAGAAAATCATTTTAACGGCATCCGGCGGACCATTCCGAAAATTCACGGCAGAACAGATGGCGCATGTTACCAAAAGCGACGCTTTAAAACACCCCAAGTGGCACATGGGACATAAAATTACCATAGATTCTGCAACACTTATGAACAAAGGCTTTGAAATGATCGAAGCCAAATGGCTGTTTGACGTATCCCCTCAAAACATAGAAATTGCCGTACACCCGCAATCTATCGTGCACTCTATGGTTCAATTCAAAGATGGATCTGTCAAAGCTCAACTGGGGACCCAAGATATGAGACTCCCCATTCGATACGCCTTGTCCTATCCTGCTCGTTTGGAAAGCTCGGCTCCGAAATTGACACTCGAACAATACTCCGAACTCACATTCGAGTATCCCGATTTCGAACGATTCCCTTTGTTACGATATGCATTTGACGCTGTCGCAACAGGTGGGAATATGCCCTGCATTATGAATGCGGCCAACGAAATAGCCGTAGCCGGTTTCCTTAACGACACGATCGCCTACCCCGACATTGCCCGCATTGTTTCTGAAACAATGGAGCATATAGAATTTATCGAGTCACCCGAATATGAGGATTACGTCCACACAAACAAATTAGCCCGCAATTATGCGACCGAACTTGTTAAATCATATCAATAAAAAATAGCATTATTAATGGAAACATTCTTAATAAAAACAGTACAACTACTATTAAGCCTCTCCATATTAGTCATTTTCCACGAATTTGGACATTTTATATTCGCCCGAATGTTCAAGGTTCGGGTTGAAAAATTCTATCTGTTTTTCGATCCGTGGTTTTCTCTTTTCAAATTCAAACCTAAAAATAGCTATACCGAATATGGAATCGGCTGGCTACCGTTCGGAGGATATGTGAAGATTTCGGGAATGATCGACGAATCGATGGACAGAGAACAAATGAGCCAGCCGCCCAAACCGTGGGAATTTCGGTCGAAACCGGCATGGCAAAGGCTCCTAATTATGGTAGCGGGCGTTGTATTTAATTTCATTTTGGCCGTCTTCATCTATTCGATGATCGTCTACACATGGGGAACATCTTATATACCGTTCAAAAACGCTTACGCTGGTATGGAATACTGTGAGTCGGCAAGAAACATAGGATTCCAAAACGGAGATATTCCTCTCTCGGCCGACGGTGTCGATTTGAATTATATGTCGAGCGAGACCCTTCAAAAAATAGTAGACGCCAAAGAGGTGAAAGTTTTGCGAGATAACGACACAATAACCATCGAAATCCCCAAAAACTTTATGTTACGATTGATCGATAAAGAAGAACTGTTCGCATTATACCGTATTCCTTCTGTCGTGTTCGAAGCCTCCCCGAATACCGGGGCAGCACGAGCCGGTCTGCAAAAGGGAGACCATATAGAATCGATCGATGGAGAAAAGGCATCATCACTAAATGAAATGCACAAAATACTGGAATCCAAACCTAACACCAGCGTGTCGGTTGTCTACTCCCGAGGCTCAGAAGTGAAAACGACAGAAATCACGACAGATTCTTTGGGACGATTAGGCATAGCCATTGCTCCTTTGAGCGATAGTTATGCAATAGTCACAGAACATTATGGATTCTGGGAATCTTTTCCCAAAGGGATAGAATTGGGAGTGGACAAATTGAAGAGCTACGTGAGTAGTATGAAATATGTATTCACCAAAGAAGGAGCTCAAAGTTTAGGCGGATTTGGAGCTATCGGAAGTATATTCCCGGCAACATGGGACTGGGAGGCTTTTTGGAGCATGACAGCATTTCTCTCGGTCATATTAGCCTTCATGAATATTTTACCTATTCCTGCTCTTGACGGAGGACATGTCTTATTCCTACTATACGAAGTGATTACAAGAAGGAAACCGAACGATAAATTTATGGAATACGCACAAATGGGAGGCATGCTCTTCCTATTTGCATTATTGATTTATGCTAATGGAAACGATATATTCCGATTTTTCTTTAAGTAACAGACTATGGACTACATTAAAATAACATTAAAACCGGGGAAAGAAGACTCGTTCCACAGATTCCACCCATGGGTATTCTCAGGAGCGATATATCGCTTTGAGAAACAACCAGAAGAAGGAGATATCGTCGAGGTAACAGACCATCAAGGAAATTTTATCGGTATAGGCCAATACCAAATCGGTAGTATTGCCGTTCGTATATTGACTTTTAAACCGGAAGAAATAAACGAGCAATTCTACTTCAAAAGATTGCAAGAGGCATATAATGTGCGATTAAGTCTCGGTCTCCTTAACGGAGAGTATAACAATACCTGCCGATTGGTACATGGAGAAGGAGACAATTTACCGGGGCTTATCATCGACTTATATAATAAAACGGCTGTCATGCAAGCTCATACTCCGGGCATGCATTACGCCCGTCATCAAATAGCCCAAGCGTTGAAATCGGTTTTGGGAAATGCGATAGACAATATCTACTACAAATCGGAAACTACTCTCCCCTATAAAGCAGAACTTGATGCAGAAAACGAATATCTGTTGGGGGGCGATGCACCTAATATCGCCACGGAAAACGGACTGAAATTTTATGTCGATTGGGTTCGTGGGCAAAAGACCGGGTTCTTCGTCGACCAACGGGAAAACCGGGCCTTGCTCGAACGCTACGCTCACGGACGATCGGTTTTAAACATGTTCTGCTATACCGGCGGTTTCTCTTTTTACGCCATGCGGGGTAATGCCAAATTGGTACATTCGGTCGACAGCTCTTCGAAAGCTATCGATCTGACCTGCAAAAATGTAGAGTTGAACTTTCCCGGAGATAACAGGCATCAAGCATTTGCCGAAGATGCGTTCAAATTTTTGGATACTATGGGAGATCAATATGATTTAATTATTCTCGATCCACCGGCATTTGCAAAACATAAAAAAGTATTGAATAATGCTTTGCAAGGTTATCGGAAACTGAATGCAAAAGCATTCGAAAAAATTCGTCCGGGAGGAATATTGTTCACATTCTCTTGTTCGCAAGTAGTAAGTAAAGAAAATTTCAGATTGGCTGTTTTCAGTGCCGCAGCACAATCGGGACGCAATGTCCGCATTTTACACCAACTGACTCAACCCGCCGACCACCCGGTTAATATCTATCACCCGGAAGGTGAATACTTGAAAGGGTTAGTCTTGTATGTAGAATAAACCAAATTTCAAAAAATCACGTTATATGAAAAAAATTGTTTGTACAATGGCTTCATTGCTTATCTTAGCATCTTGTGCTACCAAACAGGAAAAAGACGACTTCGATTACACCGTAGAATCGTTTGCCGATCTTGAAATCCTGCGTTACAAAGTTCCCGGATTCGAGGAATTATCTTTAAAACAAAAAGAATTGGTTTATTACCTCTCCGAAGCTGCGGCATACGGCCGGGATATACTTTATGACCAAAACGGAAAATGGAACTTGGCCATTCGCCGCACTCTCGAAGCAATCTATCAAAACTATACCGGAGACCGCGAAAGTCAGGATTTCAAAAATTTTGAAGTTTATCTGAAACGGGTGTGGTTTTCAAATGGAATTCACCATCACTACGGCTGTGACAAATTTGTTCCCGAATTTTCACAAGAATTTTTTACCGAAGCTGTTAAATCGCTCGACCCTGAAACACTTCCTCTAACCACTGGTGCAAGTGTAGACGATCTACTCAATACATTGACTCCTGTTATTTTCGATCCCTCGGTCATGCCCAAACGAGTAAATCAAGCTGCCGGTGAGGACCTCATCGTCACCTCGGCATGCAATTATTACGATGGTGTGACTCAGGCCGAGGCAGAAGCGTTTTATAACAAAATGAAAAATCCCAAAGACGAAACTCCTATCTCGTACGGACTGAATAGCCGTTTAGTAAAACGTGACGGAAAAATCGTAGAAGAAACCTATAAAGTGGGCGGACTCTATACCGAAGCTATCGAGAAGATTGTATATTGGCTCGAAAAAGCTGCCGGCGTAGCAGAAAACGAACAACAGAAAGAAGTCATCGAGAAACTCATCGATTATTACCAAACCGGTGATTTGAAACAATTCGACGAATATGCCATTCTCTGGGTAAAAGATCTCGATTCCCAAGTAGATTTTGTCAACGGTTTTACCGAAACTTACGGCGATCCATTGGGCATGAAAGCGAGCTGGGAATCTATCGTCAACTTTAAAAATCTCGAAGCATCGGAACGGACTCATACGATCAGCGATAATGCTCAATGGTTCGAAGACAATTCTCCGGTGGATTCTCGATTCAAAAAAGATAAAGTAAAAGGTGTTTCAGCCAAAGTAATCACAGCGGCAATGTTAGCCGGAGACTGTTACCCCTCCACCCCCATAGGTATCAATTTACCCAACTCTAACTGGATTCGCCACATTCACGGATCAAAATCGGTAACGATCGAAAACATTACCGAGGCTTACGAGAAAGCCGCGCAAGGTAACGGATTCAACGATGAGTTCGTATGGAGCGATACCGAACGGAATTTGATGAATAACTACCTCTTCCAAGCCGACAACCTTCACACCGATTTACACGAATGCTTGGGTCATGGATCCGGTAAATTGTTACCCGGTGTAGATCCCGATGCATTAAAAGCATATAGCTCCACATTGGAAGAAGCTCGTGCCGACTTGTTCGCTCTATATTATATGGCCGATCCCAAAATATTGGAATTAGGTCTTCTTCCTTCGGAGGATGCCTACAAAGCAGCTTATTACAAATACATGATGAACGGACTCATGACTCAGCTCACCCGCATAGAACCGGGAAAAAACATAGAAGAGTCGCACATGCGTAATCGCCAATTAATCGCCCGTTGGGCCTACGAACATGGTAAAGCCGACAATGTCGTGGAATTTGCCAAACGTGATGGAAAAACTTACGTTGTCATCAATGATTATGAAAAACTACGGAGTTTGTTCGGTAAATTACTGGCCGAAGTACAACGGATAAAATCGGAAGGTGATTACGAAAGCGGTAAAAACTTAGTCGAGGAGTATGGAGTAATTGTCGACCAAGATTTGCACAATGAGGTATTGGCTCGATATGAAAACCTACACATAGCTCCGTACAAAGGATTTGTAAATCCGGTCTATACACCTATCACCGACGAGAACGGAAATATAACCGACATACAAATCTCCTATAACGAAGGATATGCCGAGCAAATGTTGAGATACTCCAAAGACTATTCTCCTCTGCCTATCTATACGTCTATACCCGTTGTTTGTAAATAATCGATACAACGATACTACCCTCACCCCGATATATGCCAGATATATCGGGGTGCTCTTTTTCTACAAAACATCTTTACTCGCTTATTTTTAATTTGTATCTTGCAACAAATTTCAATTACACATCATGCAACAAAAAATCAAAGACATAAAACTTAAATTCAGACAGGCAATGAACGGGATCGTTTCTCAAAACATGAGAAATCTCGGAGCCAACTACAAAATAAACTTTGGACTAACATTACCCCTGTTAAAAAAAATAGCCGAAGAGATACCGGCGGATGCTCAACTGGCAAATGCTTTGTGGAACGATACCGCCGTGCGTGAATCGATGATGCTGGCGCCTATGCTCTACCCCGCAGATGAATTTAACGAAGATGAAGCAGAAAAGTGGGTCACGAATATGCCCAATATCGAAATTGCCGATATATGCTGTAAAAGCCTGTTCCGCCGACTCCGATTCGCACCTCGAAAAGCACTGTCATGGAGTCTCTCCGACAAGATGATACGACAGTATACCGGATTGCAGTTAGCGACAGCTTGGCTTATCGACCACCACGAAATAAACGACATTTCGATATTCGAGCAGATAGCCGATATCGCACTAAAAAAAGTGGCAGACCCAAATGTCAATTTAGCTTTTCCTGCCGTCAATTATCTCAAACAAGCCATGCATCATGACAAACTTTCTGTCTATATTCTGTCGAATTCAAAAAACTCATTCGAGAACAATGAGTTATACAGTAACTTATTCGATGAATTAAACCAAGAAAAGGAACTGTTCAAAGAATTTTCGAGATACGATTCAAACTGAATTTGTTTTGCTTGTAATACAAAAATAGCTAAATTTGTAACATAGGTTGTTTACCATGCCAGAAGAAAAATCAAAAGAAACTGTAAAACAGTTGTTTATACAATTTTTAGAATCCCGGAATTTACGAAAAACCCCGGAACGGTTTGCTATATTGGAGAAAATATACACGACAACTCAACACTTCGATGTAGAAACTCTATATGAAGCTATGATCCAAAATGGATACAGAGTAAGCAAAGCCACGGTCTATAACACGATAGATCTGTTACTCGAAGCCAACTTAGTGCGCAAACACCAATTCGGGAGTAATCTGGCACAGTATGAACGAGTATATAATGCCAACCATCATCATCTCATCTGTATGAAATGTGGTAAAGTCAGGGAAGTAAAAGATTTGGATTTGATGTCCAATTTGAATACTCGCAAATTCAATAAATTCAATACATCGTACTATACCCTATATGTCTATGGCATTTGTAGCCGATGTAGCAACAAAAACAAAAAAGATAAAATCGAAAAGAAATAAACCGAATTAAAGTTTACATAACACTCAAATTATGAAAGTCGATGTTCTCTTAGGATTGCAATGGGGCGACGAAGGTAAAGGTAAAGTCGTTGATGTATTGACACCCAATTATGATATAATCACTCGCTTTCAGGGAGGCCCCAATGCCGGCCATACACTGGAATTCAAAGGCGAAAAATATGTTTTACGCTCTATTCCTTCGGGTATTTTTCAAGGAGGGAAAATAAATATCATCGGGAATGGCGTAGTTTTGGATCCTATTCTGTTCAAAGAAGAAGCCGAAAGTTTAGCCGAAAGCGGACACGATCTCACCCAATGCCTCTACATTTCAAAAAAAGCTCACCTGATTTTACCCACACACCGAATTCTCGATGCGGCTTATGAAGCTGCGAAAGGAAGCTCCAAAATCGGGACCACAGGAAAAGGTATCGGACCCACCTATTCCGATAAAATCAGTAGAAACGGTGTTCGCGTAGGCGACATATTCCTCGATTTCAAAAAAATATATACCACGGCAAAAACTAAACACGAAAATATTCTTCGCTCTCTTAATTACGATTACAACATAGACGAATTGGAACCCAAATGGTTCGAAGCTATCGAATACTTGAAAAGATTTAAAATCATTGACAGCGAACACGTTATCAATCATTACCTGAAAGAAGGAAAATCTATCCTCGCCGAAGGAGCGCAAGGAACGATGCTCGATGTCGATTTCGGTTCTTACCCGTTCGTCACGTCATCGAATACCGTATGTGCCGGGGCATGTACCGGATTGGGAGTTGCTCCTAGTAAAATCGGAGAAGTGTATGGTATATTCAAGGCCTATTGTACCCGGGTAGGAAGCGGCCCCTTTCCAACTGAACTATTCGACGAAACCGGAAAGAAAATACGAGACCTCGGCCATGAATACGGTGCTGTGACAGGACGGGAACGACGCTGCGGCTGGATCGATTTGGTAGCCTTGAAATACGCGATTATGATAGATGGAGTAACCAAACTAATCATGATGAAAAGCGATGTTCTCGATTCTTTCGAAACCATTAAGGCTTGTGTCGCTTATCGGATAAATGGAAAAGAAACTACTGAATTCCCCTACTCTATTGAAGAAAATATTGAACCGGTTTATGTAGAACTTCCGGGCTGGAAAACCGATATGACTAAGATTCACACAGAAAAAGAATTTCCCCAGAAGTTCAATGATTATATCGCATTTTTGGAAAAAGAATTACAAGTACCTATCCAAATTGTATCGGTGGGACCGGATCGTGAACAAACGATTATCCTCTCCAATAAATAATAACTAACCTAACCTCTATCTACTATGGCAAAGATTAAACCATTCAAGGGAATACGTCCTCCGAAAGATTTCGTCGAGCAGGTGGCCTCACGACCTTATGATGTTCTCAATTCAGAAGAAGCGCGCCAAGAAGCCGATGGCAATGAAAAATCGCTCTACCATATTATTAAACCTGAGATCGATTTTGTTTCCGGTACGGACGAACATAGTCCAGAAGTTTATCAAAAAGCGGTAGAGAACTTTAATATGTTCCAAGAGAAAGGTTGGTTGGTACAAGATAACAAAGAACATTATTACATCTACGCTCAAACCATGAACGGACATACTCAATATGGATTGGTCGTAGGTGCATGTGTCGAAGACTATATGTCGGGAGCAATTAAAAAGCACGAACTTACTCGGCGAGATAAAGAGGAAGACCGTATGAAACATGTGCGTATCAATAATGCCAACATCGAACCGGTATTCTTCGCTTATCCTGATAATACAGAACTCGCTGCAATCATCAAACAAGAAACTTCTGTTTCTCCTGAATATGATTTTGTAGCTCCCGATGGATTCGGACACCATTTTTGGGTAATCGACAACGATAAAACAATAGCTCGAATTACAGAACTATTTGCACAAATTCCCAATTTATATATTGCTGACGGACATCACCGAACGGCTGCGGCCGCCCTAGTAGGGAATGAAAAAGCACGGCAAAATCCCAATCATCGCGGTGACGAAGAATACAATTACTTCTTAGCTGTCTGCTTTCCAGCATCTCAATTACAGATTATCGATTACAACCGAGTTGTAAAAGACCTGAACGGACTTACCCCTCATGAATTTCTTGAAAAACTAAAAGAAAATTTCATTGTCGAAGAAAAAGGAGTGCAAATATATAAACCGAAAAAGCTACATAATTTTTCTCTATATATAGATGGGAAATGGTATTCCTTAACGGCAAAAGAAGGTACATACGACGATAACGATCCCATAGGAATACTCGATGTAACTATATCTTCCGACCTAATTCTCAGGGATATTTTGGGTATAAAAGATTTACGTTCGGACAAACGAATCGATTTCGTCGGAGGAATCCGGGGACTCGAAGAATTGCAACACAGAGTCGACAGCGGTGAAATGAAAATGGCTTTGGCTCTATATCCGGTATCGATGAAACAACTGATGGACATAGCGGATACGGGTAACATAATGCCACCCAAAACAACATGGTTCGAACCTAAATTAAGATCTGGGCTGATTATTCATAAATTGGAGTGAGAAGGCTGGCCTATTTCCACACTTAGCGGTTCTTTGATATAATATTATTTAACAAAGAACTGCTATATTATTTTTTATCTCATGCAGCAAAAAAGGGTTTGATTACATCTATTTAATGTAGAAGTAACTCAGGCCGAGTAAATCGGTATGAATGAAAAAGAGCTGATAGAAGCTTGTAAAAACAACGACGTTCGAGCGCAGAAGTTACTTTACGAAACTTTTGCTCGCAAAATGATGTCAGTGTGTTTGCGTTATGCCGATAATCGAGAAATGGCAGAAGACTTTTTGCAAGACGGATTTATCAAAGTTTTTTCTTCCATACGGAGTTACAGTTACGAAGGTTCTTTTGAAGGATGGATGCGGCGTATTTTTGTCAATACGGCATTAGAGGCTTTACGCAAAAACGATCTGTTAAGAAACGGAGTCGAGTTAAATGCGTTAGAACCACAGCAAGAGGCCGACTACTCTGCCGTAGAAAAAATCTCGGCCGATGAATTGATGGAACTCATCGCGCAACTACCTCCGGGCTTTCGGACGGTTTTCAATATGTTTGCTATCGAAGGCTATTCACATAGAGAAATAGCCGAGACTTTAAACATCAATGAAAGTACTTCGAGATCGCAGTATACACGGGCAAAAAGATTGCTGCAAAAATGGATTAAAGAATTAAAGTAAACAGGTATTGATAACAATCTATTAATGATAGACGATCAGAATTTCGAAAAAGCAATACGCACCAAACTGGTACAACATGAATCCGATGTTCCGGATGCCATGTGGTCGGGTATTGAGTCGAGATTGCTTAAAAGAGTACCCAATAAAGTACCCCTCTATCGTCGTATCATGTGGTATTCGGCCGCTGCAATCGTTATGGGTGTTATCGTTACGGTGGCTTTATGGCAATATCCGGATAAAGAAATATCCGCACCTCTCGCTGTTAATGAGGATTACACAGCTCCCACAATAACACAACCTTCTATTTCAAATCTTCATTCAAGTATTGAATCTCCTTCGGTAGAGACACCCAAATTTTTACCGGTTTCATCGCCTCAGTCTCAGAGTCAAACAAAGCAAGAAACTCAAACTGACTCAAAAATTGAAATCGTCGAAACGAATAAAATGAATGAATCTCAAGTAGAAAACAGATCTAACAATACGAAATCAGAACAATACGATTCACAATCCTATCGGAAAAAGTTAGAAGATTTCGAAAATGACGGCAAAAAACTGAAAGAGGCCGATCTTGCAATTACCGAATCGATGAAAAAGGGTAAAAGCAATGGGCTAAAATTCGGACTTATGGCATCCAATGCGACCTCTGGAAACAGTAAGAATCCGGCAAAAGCTATTCGCACGAGAAATCCGCTAATGATGATGTCGGCAAGAAGGAATCCAGTTTATGAATTTGACCACAAGATGCCATTATCTGTGGGAGCCACAGTTTCCAAAAGTTTGGCAAAAAATTGGGAGTTAGAATCAGGTATAATATACACTTATTTATACTCCAAATATCATTCAACCAACGGAAACGGTAGTCAAGAATTACATTATTTAGGTATTCCCATAGATATTATATATCGATTTGCCCGAGTGAAACGAGCATCTTTTTATGCTTCTGCGGGAGGAAAGGTTGATTTTTACCTTACCGGACAACAGAAAGACGAAGGACACGACGAAGGAATTTCCGGGTCTGGGTATAAAAAGCTCGAACATGAAAATGTACAATTCTCTGTACAGGCCAAATTGGGAGCGGCTCTCACACTGTATAAGCAAACGGAACTTTATTTGGAGCCCCATATCGCATATTATATCGAGAATAATTCGAGTATACACAATATATGGAAAGATAAACCTTTCAACTTTGGATTAACGTTGGGAATAAGAACTGGCTTTTAAACGAACAACATTTATAAACTAAGAACAAAAAAATAATGAACACATTGAAACTTGTATCTATTCTAATTTTGCTCTGTGGCGTTTTATCATTTTCCGGCTGTTTAGGCGACGGCGGAAATACCTTATCTGTATACTCTACGGGCAGTATCTATAAAACTTCGACAGGAACTTCCTATATGTTTATAGACCGAGCCGGTATATCTGCGACAAGCGCAGAATTACAAGGTGAAAGGTTAGAAGTAGGCGACAGAATATTAGCTACCACGACCATCGATTTCGATAATCAGGGAACCCAATTGGCGCAAGGTATATACAATGCCACGATTGCAGGGGTACATAAATTCGATTGTAAAAACTATACATTCGACAATTCTATATCCTCTTTCGCTAGTGACACATTGCCCACACTATATGGTGTAGAACCTTTCCTAAGCTATCGCAAAGACGACACGATATTGACTTTTGCATATGTCAAACATGATGTAGAAAATGGTGACCCGAGTTCTTTGAAGCTAGTCCAACCTAAATTATACAATCCAGAAGCTAAAACAGATACACTCTTTCTCATATATGAAAAAGGGAATATCAAAGATAGCAAAAGCTCGGACTATATTTCTTTCAAATTACCTCAATATCCGAGTGACACAGATATTAACGTCGTTGTAAGATACAATGCCGAAAGTTCCAATTTATCGACCAATAACGGCGACGGAACCAGTAAACTATTTTCTATAACATATAACAGACCTTCGACACTAAACTAATTCTATAAAGAACTTTTATTTTTGATGTTTATAATTTCAGACGGGGTGTCCGTGAGGATACCTCTTTCTTTTTATAAAAATGGAAGCATTTCTATCGATTTCACCCATTGCAATAATTACAAAATAATACTATCTTTGTCTCCTTATAATACTCATAAAAAACGATGAAAAAACTTTTTTTCTTTGCTATCGCCCTGCTATGGACAGGGTTCAGCTCTTTCTCGAAAACTCTTTCTTTGCAAGGAGAGTTTATAAATCCCTCGCACCGATATATTCAATACATAGGCCGTATTAGTCATAAAACTCCGGATGCTATTCGTTTCAATTATCCCGGAGTTCAAATACGGGCTTCATTCCGGGGTACATCTCTAAAAATGTATGCCAAGCCCATGAGTGGATTTTTTATGGTAAAGATCGACAACGCTGCCCCTTTCAAAATTTCATTCAATTCCCCCTCCGACTCGATCGTTACCCTTGCCACAGCACTAAACGATACGGTTCATACTGCGACTATCATGAATGTAATAGAGGCTTTCCATCGTCAACCGGAATTCAAAGGCTTTTTGCTTGACAAAGGGAAAAACTTGGTATCCCCGCCCAATCTTCCACAACGCAAAATCGAATTTATCGGTAATTCCATCACATGCGGATATGGAATAGAGAGTGTTGAAGCCTCCGATCCCTTTACCGAAGAAACGGAAAATCACTATTACACCTACGCTGCAATCACTGCCCGAAACCTCTATGCCCAACATTTTACGATAGCTCGCAGTGGAATAGGTATCTACCGAAATTATAACGGGCCACGTGAAGGCAGTCCAGACTGTATGCCTGCCATGTATAATCAAACTCTTTTCAATGATTCCTCCGAAATTTGGGACTTCTCCCGATATATCCCAGACGTCGTATGCATAAACCTCGGTACAAACGATACCAGCACGCCCGGTTATGATACGGATCGTTTGTATAATGCCTATCTCGCTTTCCATAAAACAGTACGCAATAATTATCCAAAAGCCAAAATCGTGTGGCTTACAGGCTGTATGCTTCATGGCGAGTCGTTGTCTCTGGTTAAAAATACGCTCGACCGACTCTCCGATACACTTCACAAAGCCGGAGACCTCGAAGTATATCGTTTCGATATGACTCCCCAAACCGGAGAATTAGGATACGGAGCAAGCTGGCATCCCAGCCTTTTACAACAACAACGAATGGCTGACGAACTGACCCCATTTCTCCGTAAGTTAATGAACTGGACAGACTAACCATCTTCAACAAAAAACATTACGGAAAACGGACTTAAAATAAATTCGTTTTATTTGAGCCAAGCCATATTCTGTAAAAGTCAAATATAAAAAAGCCCAGAAAGGAATCAATCTTTCTGGGCTTTTTTATATGTTGGGTAGAACTATCTTAACGAAACAAATCCGTGTGGTCTGCGATATACCAATCGTACATCTTTTGTACCCCCTCCTCTATCTCGATTTTATGATGCCACCCCAAAGCATGTAGTTTGGAAACATCGGTCAATTTACGCATGGTCCCGTCCGGTTTATCGGCATTGAACCGAATCTCTCCTTCATAACCGACAACTTCCCGTATCCGGTGAGCCAAAGCAGCTATGGTTATTTCTTTACCTGTTCCGATATTGATATGGCAATTCCTTACTTCCGAGTTACCACCTTTCACATCAGAGAAATCGACATGTTCGAGAATATATACCGAAGCATCAGCCATCTCCTCGCTCCACAAAAACTCACGTAACGGTTTCCCGGTCCCCCACAATTCCACATAATCGGGATAAATACCATACTTACTCAACACCGTGAGAATAGCTCCTGTTGTGGCGGTTCCGTCGACACCCTCCACTGGCCGCAACGATAAATCTTTACGAACAGCGCCCCAATCGTCCATCATTAAACATTTTCCCAAATGTATTTTACGAATCATAGCAGGCAACACATGGCTTCGCTCCAAATGGAAATTATCGTTAGGACCATAGAGGTTAGTAGGCATTACAGCAATATAGTTGGTTCCATATTGCAAATTAAAACTTTCACACATTTTCAAACCGGCAATCTTGGCAATCGCATACGGTTCGTTCGTATATTCCAACGGAGAAGTTAACAATGCATCCTCTTTCATCGGCTGTCGAGCATCACGCGGATAAATGCAAGTACTGCCCAAGAACAACAATTTCTTTACTCCATGTCTGAAACTTTCACCGATGACATTCTGCTGTATTTGCAAGTTTTGATAGATAAAATCTGCCCGATAGATACTGTTTGCCATAATCCCCCCAACATGAGCGGCCGCCAGAATCACATACTCCGGTTGCTCTTCGTCAAAGAATCTCTTCACAGCAACCCCGTCGAGCAAATCCAATTCTTTATGAGAACGACCTATCAAATGGGTGTAACCCTTTTCCTGCAAATTCTTCCAAATAGCCGATCCCACCAATCCGTGATGTCCGGCTACATATATTTTGGCACTCTTTTCCATACCGATTCTTTTCTTATTTAACAATACCCTTTTCCAGATATTCAGCCAAGTTCATGCGAATCTCGTCTCCGGCTCTCTCGACCGCCACTTTCGCCATGTCGGCATCGACCATAATCTTCACCAATTCTTCAAAAGAGGTCTTCATGGGATTCCACCCCAACTCTTTCTTCGCTTTCGTCGGGTCACCCCACAAATTCACCACATCGGTAGGACGATAAAAATCAGGAGAGACCTCGACAATGATCTTTCCGGTCGCCCGATCTATTCCCTTTTCATTCTCCCCTTCGCCTACAAAATCCAATTCTATACCTACATGATGGAATGCCAACTGACAAAACTCCCGTACCGAATGCTGTACACCGGTGGCAATCACAAAATCCTCCGGTTTATCATTCTGTAAAATGAGCCACATGCACTCTACATAATCCTTGGCATATCCCCAATCTCGCAACGACGAAAGATTTCCCAAATAGAGCTTCTCTTGTTTCCCTTGTGCAATACGAGCGGCGGCCAATGTAATCTTACGAGTCACGAAAGTCTCCCCCCGACGTTCCGATTCATGGTTAAACAAGATACCCGAACAGCAGAACATATTATAAGCCTCACGATACTCTTTGACAATCCAAAATCCATAGAGCTTGGCCACTGCATAAGGGCTGTACGGGTGGAATGGAGTCTGTTCGTTTTGTGGAACTTGTTCTACCTTACCATACAACTCCGACGTCGAAGCCTGATAAATGCGACAAGTTTCGGCCAAACCACATTGGCGGACGGCTTCAAGAATGCGAAGCACACCGGTGGCATCTACATCGGCTGTAAATTCCGGGGCATCGAATGACACTTGTACATGGCTTTGAGCTGCCAAATTATATATTTCATCGGGCCTTACTTTCCCGACCACCTGAATCAGACTCATCGAGTCTCCTAAATCGGCATAATGCAAATGGAAATGAGGCCGACCTTCCAAATGGGCTATACGTTCACGGTAGTCTACCGAAGACCGACGGATCGTTCCGTGCACTTCATAGCCCTTTTCCAATAAAAATTCTGCAAGAAATGAACCATCTTGCCCGGTAATACCGGTAATTAGCGCTGTTTTCATAACTGTATTTATTCGCTTTTATTGATTATTTCATCTATTTATAATGTCACCATAAAAATATAGCCGAATGCAAAAAACGAGCTTATTCGAGTTCCTTACCGAAGCAATTCCTTCATTTTACAAATATAGCGAAAGGTGAGTGCAGAGGCAAACCGAAATCTCATTTCCGATTTGACTATGCCGAGCCGCATCCTATATTCTACAAATATAGCGAAAGGTGATTGCAAAGGCAAACGGAAATCACATTTCCGATTTGACTCTGCCGAACCGTATCCTATATTCTACAAATATAGCGAAAGTCGAAAGCAAAAAAGTTAAGCTCGCTTAGGCCTTTTGATAAGACTCATCTTAGAAGCTGTTTTAAATTTATTGAGAAATAATATTATCATTGCAAGCAGGTATGTTCCGGCCATGTTGAGCCCCTGTCTCGGAATAAATTTAAAACAGCTTCTTATATTCCATAAATATAACAAAAGATAAATGTAGTGTCAAATTTTCAAATTCGGCTCTACCGGCCTACTTCCTCGAATCAATCACTCGGTTTTTCCCGCCAATTTTTTACGTTTTCGCTTGCGATTCCACTCTTGATAAAGCAATTTAGGCAGAGATTCCACAATCATCGAGCAACGCCCTATTTGCTTTTTCGGTTCGCAATAAATTCGGTGCAAAAATTCCAAATGAGCCCGCACCATCCAATAAGGAGCCCTGTTCACATCGGTTCCGCTATAAAATTTGAATGCCGCTCCCACAGCGATCATCACCCCTCGTTTCAAATAGGGTTTTAATTTGCTCATAAATATCTCTTGCTTGGGAGCACCCAATGCAATCCAAATAATCTCGGAGCCATCTTTTTCCAACATCTCGGCAATAGCCGGATAGTCAAACTCTTCAACTCTCTTATAAGGTAATGAGTAAAACCACATGTTTGCAATTCGTGGATCTATCTCCGACAAGTTATTTTGCAGCCCGTTTAAAGTCGCTTGCGTCGTTCCAAGAAAAGCCATTTTATATCGCTTCATATGGACAATATCCATAAAAATCTCGCTTCCGCAATACTGGTGACGTTCTATGCCATAAATCCATCGCAAATACAAGGGTACATAACCACTATCACAAATAGAGAACATCGCTCCATCTACAACCTGTCTGTAATCCGGGTCCCGGTTTACTGTGCTTAAAATAACCCCGTCCGAGACACATATATATCCCGGCTTCCCCAATAACAACGCTTCGTCGATAGCCTGTAAAACAGCTCGTTTATCAAACTCATACCTGATATTGAAATAATTCTCCATAAAAATTGATATATAAAGTGACTGTCGGAACTCCCCTATCCCGACTATAAAACAATCTTACCCGCTTGTTTGATTTCAGACCGAGCCCATCGATGACTTATTTACTCGGTTTGTAAATGTATTACTCTACTTGAAATATAATCCCTCGTTATTCCCTATCTACTCCACCGTTCCGAATCTTTTTCACACCATTCTCCCCTCCCAAACACGGGAATCACAGAAGCAGAGAAATATTTACTGAAATACAATCTACGACAATATGCCTCTTGCTTACGATTCAAAAGTCCCGGCTTCTCGTAATTTCACTAAGAAGAAAATAGAAAAAATTAAAACTGTACAAATTTTTACATCAACCTTTTCACCAAACAGAATGTACCCTCTTTCACCCAAGCCAATAAGAATGAGCCAATAAACAATATGGGAACAATAACAAAGAAATAGATCCCAAATTGCGACTGATTCACAAAATAGTGTTCCATGAAATAGGGATAAACCATTGCGTCGAACAGATAACAACATAGATACATATCGAGAGACAAAAGCGAAATCTTTGTCAAACTTTTACGCAATACCGGTAATTTGAAATCGGTCTGATAAAACAGCAGAAAAAATGCCATAGCAATAACCGTTCCAAATACACCCCACGGGCCTCCCGCAATTTGAATAAGCGTATGATTATGTACGAACAATGAATTAAATACAGGATTTATCAGGCACAATAACAAAATCACAATCCACAACTTCCAACTTTCAAACCGTGGTTTATACTCATGAATATAAGAGCCGGCAAAGAAAAATGTCAACGGATAGCACGAAGCCCAGAATCCGGGAACCCAATGTAGTCCATACCGATTCAACAAATCGGGCAATGCCGTCATCACATACAATGTCAATATCAAAACCTGTTTCTGCCACCGAGTAGGTATTGCTTTATACAACATATTCAAGAACGGTGTCAAGAGGAACAATCCTATCCACATCTCGATATACCATGCATATGGTATAGCCGAAAAATCGAATATCTTCAAAATCCATTTTGCCCAAGTCAAATCCTCTTGTAAATAATATTTACGAAACAAAATCGTAAGGAGCGAAAACAGAAAATAAGAAGCCAGTACCCGAATACAGCCTTTATAATACCGTTTCGATACTGTTTTATTAGCATTCAAATAACCGGTCAACAGAAGAAATAACGGAACTCCCGTCATAAATAACGGAATGAACATTGCCTGCAAAAACATCGAAAAACCTCCAAAATCTGTATTTTTAAATGGAGTATTCAAGACAAAAAAATGGCCTGCTATCACAAATAATATCGCACAGCTTCGAACTAAATCCAGCCCTATTATTCGATTTTGGCACGATTTTTGCTCCCCCCCCCTAAATTATTCTTGCATAATTACTCTTTTATTAATTTTTGAAATAGATTATCCCATTTTTGATAAATTACTTCCGACGAATATTCCCGTTTCAGTTTCTCGAAAGCCTTCTCACCCAATCGGGCAATCTCGTCGGGACGGTTCCACAACGATACCACTTTTCGCTCCAAATCATCAAAATTATTAGGTTCGAACAGGTCTCCTATCGCCTGCTCTCCCCGACCGATAATCTCGGTAAAACCACCATGAGCCGGCCCAATAGTAGGTTTGCCGTAGCAAGCAGCTTCGAGAATAGCCATAGGGAACCCTTCGTACCACTTACTCGCCATAACGAAAAAAGCAGACTCCCTATAAAATCGAGATAAAGACTCACCCGATAAATATCCAACTAATTCACAATTAGATGGTAAATCTTCAACAAGTCCTTTATCCCTCACTTCCCCTGCCAACTTAAATAATATATAAGGATTCCGACGAGCTACTTCTAAAATTAAATCAACTCCCTTTTCTCTACTGATACGTCCACAAAAAGCTACATATTTACCGACTTCGTTTTCGTATAACTTCGGCATAGGTAAAAAATTAGGGATAACTACTATTTTCTCCGAATCATATCCGGCAGCAATTAACTTCTGCCGTTGAAAATCGGTAATGCAAGCAAACGCAGCTACATTCTTTCGATAAGCCCCTATCCAACGGGCACATACATTGCGAATGGTATACCCAATTGATTTTAATCGACTACATTCGCAGTTATATCGCACACAACTCCACTCGTTACCTCGCTCCAAACACACTTCACACGGCAAACCATCACGCATAAACAATCCCGTGGGACAAATCAACCGGAAATTATGTATAGTCATAACGACCGGAACTCCGGACTTTTTACACTCGAAAAGTGCAGCCGGACTGATAAACGGATACAGGTTGTGCACATTCACCACATCAGGACGTTCCCGTCGCAAGGCATCCCGCATACCTCGCACTCCGGACGGTGAATAAATCCCCGACAAGAATCCCTTTATCTTCCCAACGGCCGATTCTCTTACCCCCTCGGTTGTCCGGCGATAAAACGCCACCTCATGACCGTGAGACGTAAGCATATCTGCCATCTTATCGACAACAGCCTCCTCCCCGCTATACTTCCCATAGCTATTATGGACGATAAGGATTTTCATTTATCTATTGTTTCTGAAACTGCTTTATAGACATTCAATGCAGTCTGTTTAGGACTAAATTCTTGTTCTATTTTTATTGACTCCTGTCCATACGATTGTAAATCCACATCATGAAATAAAGACAGTGAATTCAAGATCGTATCTCCTTTTAATGGATCGAACAATGTACCATTTCTACCTTCTTGGACTAATTCAGGATAACAACCATTGTAAATAGAACAAGCTACGGGTAAGCCACAAGCCATAGCTTCGGGAACCACAAGACTCCAATTATCCTCTAACGTCGGCATTACAAAGGCATCAGAAATCGCATAGTATTTATATATTTCAGAATAGTCTATCGCACCTGCAAAAATTACACTGCGGTCCGTTCCATATTTTTCTATATAAGCTTCCCGTAAAGGACCATCTCCAATAATCAACATAATATCATCAGGATATCTTTTACTATGCTCTCTCCATGCTTCTAAAAGATAGTTTACTCCTTTCCTCTCAATCAATTGTCCCACAAAAATATATATGAGTCCAGAGTTACCTATATATAATTTTTTTTTCAAATTCTCTCGTTCCTTCTTCCCATAAGTAGAACTATTTAATGCCAACTGTGTGCTATCGGCACACATCCCTCCTGTAAAAATTTTATTTGGATTTACACCCTGAGAAATTAAATATTCCTTTGTCAACACCCCATTGACAATATATCCAGAAACGAACTTATTGACCAATTTTCGATATGCTTTTCTCCACCAAGGACAATGTCGCTCTGTATGTGCAGTGCGTTCATACGCTATTATCAATGGCTTACGCCTAATAAAAGAATACCAAAGAGCCCAAGGTGTAAACTGAAAAAAACCTTCGGCTATAATTACATCGGAATTTACTGACTTAATTAACTTATATAATCCCCTCGGAAATGGAACAGATACTCCGGTGTTTGCAAAATCCCCTCTTCCGCCTAATTTTATTTGTTTTTCTCGTGGCAAACCAATGGCATTATCGCCTAACGTTTTTTCTATTTTATCAATACATCTTTGGGGTATCCTCTGCTTGCTATAAACCAAATAAAAGTTTCCATCATACAAATTGTTTAACTCTTTATATAATGGAATCCTATAATCTAAAAATGACGGGTTAATCCACAAAATCTTTTTATACATCTCTTAATATTTTTTTATAAACAAACTGCGATTTATTTTCTAATGCAGCTTTATACCTACTAATGGATTTCTTTAAATCTTCCAAATTATTTAACAATTCTTTCATCCTACTCCTAAATTTCCCATTTTCAATGTCTCTAACGGAAAAGACGACATTTTGGCAACCAAACATTTTAAGAACACCCGTATTCTTATTTTCCCAATATTCCTCGGCATACAAAGCTATAGTAGGAATTTCTTGCGATACACCAAACACACACCCATGGTATCGTGCCGATACCATAAAATCAAGTTGAGATATCACATTTTTGATTGCAGAAGGGGATAAACAAGGAATAACAACACATCTTTCAAGACCAATATATGGAAGCATTGAAATCAAAACTCCATAATCCTCATGTGTTACCGGTATTAAACAAAATTTATCCATAGAATCTGTTATTTGCAACAGCTCTTTACAAAAAAACTCAATCGAAGAACTTGTTGGAAAAATAGTTTTCATAATATTTATACCAATTAAACGACCATTAGGATTAGGCTCGACACTATATGTATCCATTCCCTTATAAAAACATGCATCATCTGGAACCCAGTCATAATTATTTTTTATCGACAGCCTCTTTACCCACATCAAACTCTCTTCGGTATCTCTAACTGTAACAAAATTTGCATTATTTACAATCTTTCGAATAAGAATCCGACAAAAAATTGAATGAATTGGACCAATCCCAACTCCAGAAATATAAACAGGTTTACTACACTTAACAGCAGCTTTGGTAATACTCCACCACATTAAAACATTCAACGGATATTTATCTGTAAGGCCTCCACAACCTGCAAATAAAATCACATTGCTATTTTGAAAACAAATTCTAAATTCATTTCCATGTAATAACAATGGAAGAGGTCGTTTTATACGACAGAATAAAGGAAAAGTAATAATTCGATATATTTTCAATATAGATTTTAATACTCGTTGAAATTTTGTCGTATAAAAATCTTTTCTCAATTGTAGAATTGTTGTAACCCCCTTTACAGGAGATTTCCAATCTATAGATTGAGCATCTGTATATACACTATAACCATTCTTTACAAAAAAGTCGCATGCTGCTTCACACATAATCTGATCACCAGCACTACCTCCTCCATTATCACCACCTATAATTAAAATCTTTTTCTTTTCCATCGTTTTCTGAAATATAATCTAGGAAATACACAAATACACAATAACAAATAGTTTTTATAATTCTTATAATTATATCGAATCGCACATACCACTGCCATAAATGCAATAGCCATCAATGAACATTCTATTGCATGAAGTGCCCGCCCTTTATAATAAGAACTAATATATTCTTTAAATTTCTTTTCTTTTTGATTTTGATGATATAATTTTATTAAAGAACGACCTACATAATCCTCTTTATCAGGACTTCGCTTAGGTCTACATACATCTACTCTATTCATTAAAAAACGAGCTTGTACAATTTTAGTATATGCTATTCTATAAACCACTGCCAATCTCGCCCAAGTCAATAAATCCTCTCCCGATTTAATACCCAGAGGAAAGCCCCCGATAGCCTGTATAGCCGTTTTCTTCACCATAATAGAAATTGAACAGATAGGTGGATGAGAACAACTTGCTACCTCGAAATAATTGGATAGTATTCCATCTTCTCCTTCGAAAGGCAATTTGCGAATAATAGTTGGAGTCACTTTCCCTTCAAAATCTCGTATTTCATAATTACAAGCATATACGCTACATTCGGGATACTTTTGATAAAGTCCGTATTGTGTCGCCAAATACTCCGGCATCCACACATCATCGGCATCGAGAAATGCTATCAACTCTCCACTTGCTTCTTCTATTCCTCGATTCCGGGCAGCAGAAACACCAGCATTGGTTTGATGAATCAACCGAATGCGAGAATCATCGAATCTCTCGACTTCCTCCACACTGTTGTCAGTCGAGCCATCGTCGACAATGACAATTTCAAAATTTTGAAAAGTCTGTGTAAAAACCGACTGTAAAGTATGAGCTATCTGCCCCTCTTTATTATATAAGGGTATAACTACGGATATCATATTTCAATTTCCTCGTTAAAACATTTTACTATCTCTCTACTAACAACCTTCTGCCCCTCAACATTTAAATGAATAGGATCGAACAGAAGATCATATCGAGTAGAAAACTTCGGGTTAAAATCCCAATAATAAATACAAGGAAAAGAATCGGCTTTTTGCTGCAAATAAGTTATAATTTTATGATACTCTTCCGGCTCATATTGATTTAAAGGTTCTGCAATCGGAGTATTGATTAAGACCACCCGAATACCTTTTTGCGTTAATAGGGACAGTGTTTTCTCAAAACAATCGATTAAATCTTGTTCGAAATGAATATGTCTCTGCGTTCCGTTTTTTATTTGTCCTTTTAGAGCATCAACATCAAGATTTCCGACTTTATAATTACTCCAATCCTTTCGATATCCACGAATCGCACTATTGATAAGTGCATCGGAATAACGGGTTGTACAAATCAATTTATGCAACCAATAATCCTTAAAATCGGCAGATTCCCGAATATATCGATCCATGTTTTCCTCATCGATAAACGGATAGAACAATTTATATGAATTTTTGCTTAACCCCTCTCCTGTAAACATAAACTGATCGACACCATAAAGAACCACTTTTAAAGAATCGCTATATGGAGAAGAGAGATACTGCCGAATCATTTCATACCGGTCAGCAACATTTACTCCTTCCCGACAATATTTCGACACAGAATGACCTATTCCTGCCTCGAAATTAACTTTATCCACAGCAAGCATTAAATGAGAATGACCGATTAACAAAACTTCGGAATGGCTATCAAGTCCAAAATACCGATTTAATCCGTTATTCATAACCCACCCTATTCCTCTATCCACACATACGAAAACGAGGAAAAACAATAATATGAAAAATATTCTTTTTTTCACCATTTAAGCTAAAATTGGAAATAAACGAATTGGTCTCCGGAAACTCCGAACAAACATATTCCTATCAAAAGAAGCATATACTCCCAAGCGTATTTTTGAGGTAGCACATTTCGATATAACAAATATTCCCGTACGATAAATACACTCAATAAAAACATAGAGAGCAAAGTACTAAACATAGAACTCCCCCAATATAACGGAGATACAAAATCGGTGCATATTCGAGACACGATATGCCAAGCCTCCATGCTATTTTCTATACGGAAAAATATCCATGCAAATGTAATCATTATAAAAACAAACAGATGGTATAGCGCATTAGGTCTCTTAGGACCAATAAAACGTTCTCCTAAATACAATATAGCATGTATAGCTCCCCATAAGACAAAAGACCATGTAGCTCCATGCCAAATGCCACTCAATAAAAAAACAGACGATATGTTTAATAACCATCGTGCTTTACTAACCCGATTTCCCCCCATCGATATGTAAACATACTCGGTAAACCATGATGTTAACGAAATATGCCAGCGATGCCAAAACTCTTTGAACGTATTGACACAATAAGGCAAATTAAAATTCTGCATAATCTTAAAGCCCATCACACGTCCGGAGCCAATTGCCATATCGGCATATCCACTAAAATCACAATAAATTTGAAAGCTATAAAAAACAGCAGCCAATGCCAACGTACTTCCCGTATGGGCATTAGGAGCATAATAAACTGCATTCACATACTCGGCCAATCGATCGGCTATAACGATTTTTTTAAATAATCCCCATACAAAAAGGCCTATACCCGCAGTTATACTATCCCAATTGATGGACGTTCTCTCTTTTAACTGAGGAATTAAGTTTCTCGCTCGCTCTATCGGCCCTGACAGCAATGTAGGGAAAAACGCAATAAACAAAGCCACATCAATAATATTTTTCTCCGGCTTTATTTTTTGTCGATAAATATCTATACTATATGACAGTGCTTGGAATGTAAAAAAAGATAATCCCACAGGTAATAATATGGAAGTATCGACTACATAAGCATATTTGAAAAAGGCCAACTGCGCAACAGATAAAATTACAGCAATTGTTACCGCAGACGTTCCTCTTTTTCCTTTACTTTGTTCTCTTACAATCCACTGTCCGCAAAAGAAATTAACAATTGTCGTGTATATCAGCAGAAAAACAAACCAAACATGCAATTGTGCATAAAAAAAATAAGACGCAATCAATAATAAAACATTTCGTAATCTTAATGTTCCATCTCTATTCGTCAATAAAAACAAACAGAATAATGAACAGAAAAAGAATAAATATTCAAATGTATTAAAAAGCATAAGATCTATTTTTGCTTATATCCGACAATCAAACCGAGCATCATTCCATAAAATCCGCAAGGATAAGATAGAGTTGCCATCGTATAGTTAATAACATTATCGGTATACATAGTTAACAAGGTTCCTGCCGCCGAAGAACCGGCAATGATAGCGCATATATGTATGGCTGTATTATAACGCCTATTCTGAAAAACGATGAAACAATGAAATATCAAAGCAAAAAAACTACTGCCAAAAAGGACAATTCCAATTAAACCATTGTCACACAAAATTTGCACATAATCATTATGACAAATACGAATCGAACCGAAAGGGTGACGCAAAGCATAAAATGTCTCTTGTAGATTTCCTGTTCCTGTTCCTGTTAATTCTTTATTATGAAAAAACTTATCCAAGGACCATTCCCACATAGCAAAACGGCCATTACTATTGATATCGTCCATCGATATTTCTCCGGCATTCAACTGAGTTATACTTTTGTCACTATCATCAAAAAACATTTTCTCCCGTACCGAAGGAATAGCCAAAACAGCTACAACAAACAATACCAATACAACAAATATTACGGGTAACGATTTCAACTTGTATTTAAAGAAGAAAAATGTCATCAAAGCCAATGTAGTTCCCATAATACTGGTGCGAAACACCCATAAGATACAAGGAAGCATAAACAACACACATAGTAAAAGATTCTTCCTCTTTTCATCGGTATAATAAAAGAGAGCCAAAGAAAACACACACATCGTAATATAGTGTATCGCACTTGCTGTACCATACCAAAATACTCCGGGAAACAAAACCCAATTCAGCATTGGTATTATTAATACCGGTATAGAAATAACCGCTACTAACCGGGCTCCTAATCCGGCTTTGAGAAAAACCTCTTTATCCCGCACCGTAGCCGAGGCAAAAAGCATTATCAACAGAGGATAGAGATATTTCAAAATTACCCGAAATCCATATCCAGGAGCCGGAGAATAACTCAACCCGATTACTAACCAAACAATATATAATAAATAAAGTACTATGGCCGGGCTCCATTGCGGAGATCGCTTACAAATAAACAGGCCCACTATGCAAAAGACCTCCAAAACCATCAATCGGATAGCCATTAAATCTAATGCTCCGGGAGCCGATAGTGCTAATAATCCGGTAGAAAAAGTCAACACCCAAAACATCTCCGGGCCGTCCATCACCATTTTCTGCTCCCGATTCAGCGGGTTGACCATCACTCCCCGTTTCATCGTCAAGAACTTCAATCCCAACAGAGTGATAATAAGAAAATATATGTAGTTGAGTAAATACATATTTACCGCTTAGTAGTTATCAATCTTTTATACAAATCATTAAACAACTGAGAATAGCGTTCGAAACTATACCTACGAACATACCGTATCGCTTTTGATGAATATTTTTGCAACAACTCAGGAGTCGCGATCAGCGATATGATTTTATTTGCCATATCGTCGATTGAACCAACCTTGTGCAACAGCCCGACTTCTCCGTCTTGAACAACTTCGGGCAATCCCCCCGTCCGGGAAGCGACCACCACACAACCGTTAGCCATAGCCTCGATAGCCGTCAGCCCAAACCCTTCGCTACGGGAGGGCATCAGTACGATATCCATGCGGCGATACCACTCCGTCAATCTCTCCTGCGGTTGACGACCTGCCCACTCGACATTTTCGGTACAATCGCACTCTTGCACTTGTCGTTGCATTTTCACCCGCAAAGAACCGTCCCCCACAATCACCAATCGGGTATCGGGATACCGCTTTTTCACCTGTGCAAATGCCGGAACAACCAAATCCATACCCTTAATCTCTTCCAATCGGCTAACAACACCTATCGTGATTGGGCGAACAAAGCTCCTATTCTCTCTCACAATAGAAAAGCCGGGAGGCAACGCATTATAAATCGTGAAATGGTTACGTTTGTTCAAAGGAGTATTCTCATTATACAATCGAGATGTCCCGAAGAAAGATCGCTCGGCCAGCTCGGTAATACATGTAAACACCCGCACACAATGTCGTTGAATAAAATGTACCAGCCGTAAATTAGGATAGATATCGGCAGCCGTATGTGCCGTGGCAATAATCTGCCGTACTCCTAACCATCGCAACAACAGGATAGGAATAGCACCCGGAGCCATATATTGCACATGAGCCACATCGGGTTTATACTGCTTCAATACCCTGCGTAATCCTTTGTATAAAAAAAGTATTCCCCGCCAACCATTCACCCGCGTTCCGGTAGGGCTCAGACAAACCACCTCGCTACCGGCTTTTTGGAATCGGACGACCATATCATCGCTATATTCAAAATAGCATGTCGTCACTACCCGATGTCCTCCGGCAACAAGTGCCTGTACGAGATTCAACGTCTGAATCTCCGTTCCACCGGTCATCAAACAAGGTATGCAAATGAGAATAGTCATTAAATCACGTCTGATTTTCGAAAAAGAGTCATATATTGGTCTATAACAGAATCAGTATTATAGTGGTCTTTTAGTGTCACTAAATCATAATCACTTTGCAATGTATTATTATTCCATTTATCAAACATCATCTTTAATCCATTTTTAATCTGTTTGTATTGAGTGTTGTCCACAGCAATCCCCCCACCATACTCGTTTATAGTTTTTGCCACATAACCATTTATTGGAGAAACAGCTAATATAGGTCTATTAGATTGTGCATAATCAACCAACTTACTAGGGAAAAATATTCCATAATCCAAAATAGCCTCTATAAGAACCAACACATCATAATTTTGTAATATACCCATAGCTTCAATATAAGAGTATGAACCAATAAAATGAACTGTTTTTTCTAAATGATATTTAGATACTAACTGAAGTACAAATTCATTAGCATATCCCATAATATCGAATCTCATACATATATTCAATTCGTCTATTAGTTCTCTAATTGCTCTAAATATATTCTCTGGGTTCCGTTCAATTGATAAATTCCCGGAATGACACAATGAAAATATTTTTTGTTTTTCATATTTTTTTTGTTGTACTATTCCTTCTATTAAAGCTATATGTGGAATTTCCATGCACAATTTCTTAGACAAAAAAGAATATGTCTTTTTAAATATAGAACCCAATGTTTCTGCCGGATATGTTATCGCATCTGAATTCATCAAACACAACCTTTCATATCTACGAAGGGTTCTTAATTTCCTCTTTGAAAAATGGTATGTATATGGCTCCGGCCAAATCGTTGCAGCTGGATCATTCCAATTTGATATCCACTTTATTCCTGTTTTTTTTGATAATTTATATCCCACTATATGAGGAATATCACTTGGAGAACGCGTCATAATAACATCGTATTTCTTCCCATCACACAACTTACAAGCTAAATCATAAGCATGAGCCGCCCATCGTATCCCTTCAATAAAAAAGCAGTCCATTTTAATAGACGACTTCACTATATCAACAAATCTCCAAATTTTATTTCCTAATGGATATTCCACATGATGAGTAATTGCTTTTAATCTAGACCAAGGTTCCCCCCACTCTACCGAATAATTAGTACCATTATCCCGACGAGAAATAACATCTATTTCCCAACCCTTTTCCTGCATAGCTAAAACCAATTTACTATTACATAAACTTTCGGAAAAGGAATAAGGAGCAAAGCCTATTGTTATAAATAATATTTTCATATTTGCACCAATAATTCTACTATTCGTTCACACGCTTTTCCATCGCCATACGGATTGATAGCCTCTCTCATTTTTTTATAATACACATTATCTGCGAGTAATAGAGATACTTCTTGTACAATTTTATCATGATCTGTCCCTACTAACTTAACCGTCCCGGCCTCCAAAGCTTCGGGACGCTCTGTCGTATCACGCATGACCAATACCGGCTTGCCCAATCCCGGAGCTTCTTCCTGTATCCCGCCACTATCGGTCAATACTATGGTCGATTTCTCCATTAAATAAACAAATGACAGATATTCCAATGGTTCAATAAAATACATATTGTCATACGAACGACCATCAAAGGCTTCGTGAATGGGTTTGCGCACATTGGGATTCAAGTGCATGGGATAGACAAAATCAACCTCGGGGTATTGCTCTACCAATGTTTTTATGGCTTTACATATCCGTATGAATCCATCTCCGAAATTCTCTCTTCGGTGACCGGTTATCAGCACTAATTTCTTCCCCTGCGATAGTCGGTTCACATCATATCCGCTATGTAAAAGTTCTTCACTTAATGTTTGGGACAAAGCTCCATCGCTTTTTATCCGGTCAACGACCCAATAGAGCGCATCGATGACCGTATTGCCGGTAACATGTATATGGGCAGGCTCTACCCCTTCATTTAAAAGATTTTTCCGGCTCAACGGAGTCGGAGCAAAATGGTAAGTAGCGATTCGGCCCGTTAACTGGCGGTTAATCTCTTCGGGCCATGGGCTGTATATATTGTGCGTGCGCAACCCGGCCTCAACATGTCCTACCGGTATTTGCTGATAAAACGCAGCCAATGCCGCCGCCATAGAGGTGGTCGTATCGCCATGAACCAACACCACATCGGGTGAAACGGCCTTCAATACATCGCGCAATCCTACCAACACCCGGGCGGTCACATCATACAAGTCCTGCCCCTGTTTCATGATATTCAAATCATAATCGGGCTTTATCTCAAAAATCTGCAAGACTTGATCCAACATTTCCCTATGCTGCCCTGTCACACATACAATTGTCTTAAAATCATTTGGATACTGCTGAAATTTCTTAACCAACGGAGCCATCTTAATTGCCTCCGGTCGTGTCCCAAATACCAATAATACAGTCTTCATAAATATTCATCCGATTAACAATTTTCAGAATCTTGTTTTAAGTAAAAGTCATGTCACAATATAAGAGAGCAAAAAATCCAAACGTGAATAATATTCATCTCTAAATTTTAAATAAATTAATCCATTTAGGCAATATATTCGCTATATCATATCGCTTTACATATTGAAAAGCATTCTTCGATAATTTCTTTCTATATGTTTCATCATCGATTAAATGAATCAATTTCCCTACATATTCTTTCTTATCGAATGATTTCACAAGTTCTCCTGTTTCTCCCGGTTTAATTATATCATATACCGCAGAAAAACTATCAAAGGCAATAGGGACACACCCAAATTGCATAGCTTCTGTCAAACACATAGGAAAACCTTCAAAAATAGAGGTCATACAAAAAATAGAAGCCTTTTCATAATATGGCTTAGGATCTTGATATCCTACAAATTCTATACCCGGAATATCTTTTGATTTATTAACTAATGTATCTTTATCAGGGCCATCGCCTACAATTACCAATTTCCATTGAGGACATTGCTTATATAATTGCTGCCAAATATCAATCAAATAGTCTATTTTTTTTGCCTTATTATATAACCTCCCCACAAATAACAAAATAGGCTCTTTACGTGGTATAATTTTTATATTTTCATAAGTATTCGGATTGGGGATACATCGGACATAATTCTCCGGCAAATCACAATACTCTTTCAATCGTTCTTTATAAGATTCCGACAAAAGGCAAAGATACTGAGGATGTTCTTGAATAAATGTATAATGATTAACCAACGAACGATGTATAATTCCCTTTACTTTTCCATACAAGAAAAAACGAGCCACACGTTTTATTTTTTCTTTAATAGAAGAATCTCTCAATGTCATTAAATCGGCAAAAAGATGATCATAATAACCAAAAGGATCATTATGCAATACTGAAATAAGTTTAACTTCTGGATTCTTTATTCGTGATAAAAAATAGGTTCCTTCATATAATCCATGTTGATTAATAACAACATCAATACTATTTTTCACTAAAAAGTTATTATAAGCTCTTAAATTTTTAGGATCTTCTAGATCTGAAGAGGGCAAATAAAAAATAGAGGCTGGATATTCTATATTATCCTTTTCTCCACTCCAATTCAAATAAAAAACATTATGCCCTTTTTCTAAAAGCGACTTTGCTAAAATATCTGTCACTCGTTCCACACCTCCTCGTTGAGGATTAAAACAAGTGGGATATGCAAATAGTATATTCATAAACCCAATTTACTTATTATTAGTAGAATCCCCCCCAAGTAATATTTTTTTTCTTAATTTCAACAGGATTTCCGGCTAAAACCACATTAGAAGCCTCTATCTTTTTAGCCACAACAGAATTTGCACCAATAACAATGTCATGTGAGATCTCCACCCCCTTCAATATTGTTGAATTACAACCAATCCATACATTATTACCTATAATTATATCTTTTTCTATATTTGTTCTATTTCCTTGATCATCAAATATACCATGTGCATCATGATCCATCATAGTTATATTCCAAGAAAATACAGCATTATCCCCGATGCAAATATGCTTTCTCACAATCAATAGAATATCACCTGTAATCCAAAGAGTTGAAGTTTCTAACTTTGCATTTTCTCCAATAGATATTCTACTTTTAGGCCCAATATTCACTGGACCATTAATAACCCATTCTCCTAATATAGTTAATATCGATTTATCAAATGAAGTATTATAAAAATTTGTCGTATTAAATCCAATTTTCACTAACCCACTACGAAGATTCGTCTTTATAGAAATAGCCCCCCCTTTTCCTAAATTAACTTTAACATTATTATGAATAAATATAGGACACCTTAATGCAGCAGAGACACCCACCAATCGAATATTATAATATAAACTTCTTGGTATGTGAAACAATACTTTCCTATTAACAATTAAAAAGGAGATTAACGATCTGATTTTTTGCATATTTTTTCATATATTTTTTTCAACTCAACAATATTTTCTTTCCCCAAAAAAATTATTACACATCTCTTTATTTTAAAAGATATTTTCTTAAAAATAGTCTGTTTCTCTTGATACCCCCAACTATTTGCACATAAATGACAAGAATAACGAATCTTATTATACTCCCCAAATTTCAAATATACTTCCGTTGTTGAATCTATTACAGCTATTGGATTTTTATATACTGCAGAAAATACATCGGGTGGATATAAATACACATCTTCTTTCAGCATTTGAAATACAGGAAATGGACTAAATCCATATATATCCATGGAAATTTTTGCTATAATATTGGGCATTATCATTTTCATATACTCCTTAGGAGATGGATCAAATCTCTTATTATCATAATATGACAATATATCACCTATCCATTTATGGCCCTTTACAGCCCCCATAATAGCTGCATCAATACCAATACCCCCTATTTTTTTTTTCTTTATTGTAGAACAGTACAATCCTGGCCAAAACTCTATTCCACTAAAAGCTTTATGAACTAAAAATGGAGAAAGCGAGCGGTACACATATACATCCATATCCATATATATTCCACCATAATGATATAAGATATATACTCTAAGAAAATCTGTTGCAAAAGCCCATTTTCTAGCATTAATAGCATCTTTCAGAAAGAAAGATGCTATATCTTTAATATCCTCCATTCCCCATTCTTTTATTTCAAAATCGGGCATAGTAGACCTCCAAGAGGCAATACAATCTTTTATCAATTGAGGCTTTTCCTCCCCACTAAGCCATACACAATGAATAATCTTCGGAATTATATTTTTATCCATTTCTCTATTTTAAAAAACCGACAAGTAAAACTTCTAAATCCTTTTCCCACAGCAAACATCATGAGCGAAAAAATTACACCAAAAATAAAAGTAATAATTACTGCATAAAAAATAAGACTCTTATAATTCTGATTAGGAGATACTGTTATAAAGTTCTTATCTATTAAGATAAATGAATACCACGAAACAGCTAAAATTGCCAAATACTTAAGTATATTAAACCAATAACTAGTACTCCTTTTCTTAAAACCTTTCCAATACAAAAAAAATGGTTTCCAAATACAGACAATTAATAAGAAACTAATTACATTTCCCAGTAAAACACCTGAAAGTCCCCATATTGACCCACAAACTATTGCTATGACGATATTTATTGCAGCTTCTGTCAATGGAGCCCACGTATCATAAAATAGTCCATATCCAAATAAGAAACTTGCATTATATCCATTCGATATTCTTAAATATGTATTTAACAAAATAATTACAACAACTGTATTTGACAATATATATTCTTCTCCTAACCATAAAAAGACAAAAGGATTAACAAGATGATAAATTAGAAAAATGACAAAGCCTGCTATGTAATAACGAACAGAATTGATTTCCCAAAATACTTTTTCTATTTTTATCTGATTTCCCTCCGCTATCAAATTTCCTATACCAGCTTCTATTCCTGTAAATAAACTATTTATCAAAGTTTGTACTTTATCTATGACTATAGAATAATTCCCATAATATGCAACCATTTTCAAAGAAACAAATGAATATATTAATATAGGAGCTGCTTGATATTGTACTAAACCACCTATTTTATGCACAAACAACTGCTTGGTGTACTTCATCACCTCGGGATATTTCTTGAAAAGTTGTTTACCTAAGCGGACTTCGCTACGAAGCCACGGGTAGACTTGATTGATTTTCCAATTCAATATGAAAGAATAGATAATGCCAAAGGTTAATTCAATGGCAACCCACAGATAGTAGCTGCCGGTATAGTAGGCCGAAGCCATTTGAATGAGAGTCTTAACAATAGTTGCTGTTTGGAAATAGGCGGTGACCACATAATTTTTTTGGTCGGCTCCCAAGAGCGTTTGTTTGTAGTTGGCAAAATAACCGATCAACGAGGAGGCCAAAAACGAGAAATAGGCAAAAAAGATAATCCCCATTTCGAACTCCGTATTGGGGAATATCAACGGAAGAAAACAAGCCAGTACAATACCAGCACCCAAGATAATAAATCCCACCCATTTATATAAATAACCTAAAACAGATACAATTTCACTAATTTTAATTTCATCATGTTCAAAAAGAGGTTTATACAATACATAACCAATAGCCGTGTAAATCCCCAATTCTGCCAAATTAAGGAACCCGAGCAGGTTTTGCAACGTGCCGGTGAGTCCCACAAAATCAGCTCCCAGCGTATCGAGAAATATCTTCCGGGAGAAGAACGAGAGAATAAGAGTCAGGAAATAGAATATGAGATTGACCCTTGCATTCAACAATGATTTTTTGACCCGCGATTCTTGTTGAGGCATATAATATAAAGATATTCTATTTTTATTATTACCGGAAGAAAGACTTAACCCTTTTCCTCTGAAACTATCGTTTCTTCCAGCGTCTCCCCTGTCTTGGATTTACATCGACGCAGGAGCAGTTTTATTTTCAATTCTATTTTACAAATCCACGCTTAAACTATTGTTTTCCCTCTATCTCATCATGGGTAATAAGCAATAGCATTAAAGTACCAACAGGATTCAAAGCAAGAGGTAAAAGACAGATAAATTTACCCCCTAAAAATCCGTCCTATTCTATGAGCAATTTTATAGATGACATTACGTTTTTTCTTTCTTCCATGTTCCACTCCATAGCCGTAACCGTATCCATAACCATAGCCGTAACCGTATCCATACTTTTTGCTCTCCATTTCGACACCATTGATGACAACCGTAAGGTTCTTGAATTTATTCTCCCGGTAGAGTTTTTCCAATTCCGGCAAATAACGGCGATCCAACATTCCGTTACGGATTACATAGACCGTAAGATCGGCTACCCGACCGATGATAGAAGAATCGGCTACGACTAATGCCGGCACGCAATCCAATATAATATAATCGTATTGTTTCTTCAACTCTTCCACCAAAACAGGTAATCGATCGCTCATCAACAATTCCGAAGGATTGGGAGGTACAATACCGGCCGAGATGATATCGAACATCGCATGAATGTTACTGGACTGAACGAGCTCGGACACACTGTTGTTTTTCCCGGAAAGCCAAGTCGACACACCGTTTTTCGTAGTCAGATCCAATGTTTTACTCAATGTGCGTTTTCTCAAATCCATATCGAGCAAAACCACTTTTTTATTGGTCATAGCCAATGTTACGGCAAAATTGCGGGAAACGAAACTTTTTCCCTCTCCCGGCATAGTAGACGTAAACATAACGACCCGTGCCTGAGGAGCGACGAAATCCATATTGGAACGTAATAACCTGAAAGACTCGGCCACACTGCTGGTCTTATTCTCTTCCACGACAATGGCATGTTCTCCATCTCGGTCTTTCATCAATGGGATTTCGCCCAATATAGGCATCGACGTATAATCCTCAATATCTTTACGCCCCCTCACACCGGTGTTCCACAATAATCGCAAAAGCTGTATCGCCAACGGTATAATGAGTCCCACGATAAAGGCTCCCATCAATAACATTCTGCGAGCCGGGGCGACGGGCGCCGACGAACCGAAGGGTGACTCGATCACCCGTATATTGGCCTCGGTAATGGCCAACTGCAAAGCATTTTCTTCCCGTTTATTCAACAAGAATGTATACAACGACTCTTTAATACTTTGCTGACGTATAATGCCCAAAGCCTTTTTCTCTTGTTGAGGGACCGACTCGATATGGTCGAGTGTCTGCGACTCGACCTCCCGGGCCTTTCTCAATTTTAGTTTCAGTGTAGACAGATAACTATCCATCGAGGCTGTAAGATTGACTCTTACAGCGGCTAAATTATTGTCTAAATCTTTTACCAAAGGGTTATTCTCACCCGAGTTGGCGGCTAATCTTTCTCTCTGTAACAGAATCTCGTTATAGGTCGTTATCTGATTTTGCAAGCCACTATCCCCTACCCCCGATACATTGGGTATCAACTGCTTACTATGTTCATTATCGGTCAAATAACGTTCTACCGCCCGGGCGATAGCATACTCGGTTTCCAGCTGCACCAATTCGTCTCTCATCTTACTGCTTTCGCTCATAAATTGAGTGGCCGCTGCATCTATACTGACAATGCGATTCTTTTGCTTGAAATCGGTCAATTCATTCTCTACATCACCCAACTCTTTACTGATAATTTCGACTCGTTCATTAATAAATTTAGCCGTACTGGTCGCAATGCGGTTTTTATCTTCGATAATCGTTTCCCGATAAACATCGATCAAAGCGTTCAATATAGCCTCGGCACGTGAGATATTCGAGTCCACGCAGTTTATTTGTACCAATGTCGTACGTTCTCCGGCCAAAGAGGTCGAAATAAACGAATGATAAATATTTGCCGCAGTATTCAAGTCTATACGAGATACTTCGACCGGTACATTATAATAGGCCGATATTTTATCGGGAATATCCTCTACAATAAATCGACCGGCTGCGGAAATTATAGTATCACCGAACAAAAACTCTTGGCCTTCGTTGTCACTTTTCTTCGTACCTATTTTGAGTTGATTCAGTAAAAAACGATTCCCATTTAAGGGCTTAATTTCCATAGAAACCGGAGCCGTATAAGCATCTAAGAAATTCACCCGGATAGGCGACTCGGCATACAACTGATCATAGTGCAACCAATTTTTTACCTGATAAGTGACGTCCAAATGTAAGCGTCCGACAACTTCACGCATTAATTGATGCGACTGCAAAATATAGATTTCATTCTCGACTCCGCTACCCGATATGCCCCCATTTAATTCAAGAACAGCCGACATATCGTTTCCCGATTTGTTTTCGCTCTTCACTAACATTACCGCGCTTCTCTTGTATAACGGTGTTTGCATAGCTAAATAAAACCATGCGACCGACATACATATAACGACCGATAGCACAATCCAATACCAATTATCGAATACCAACTCGACAATATCCCGCAGGGTTACCCCTCCTTCATTTTTCTTATCGTTCTTAGTTTCTTGAATGAGCTCCATATAGAGATGTTACTTATCTTTTAACACAATAATCATAGACACAATAGACAGCACCGATGCTACAAGAGATATAATACTACTACCGGCAGAAATAAACGACAAGGTCGAACTACCTTTCACTCCTATCGATTTATTAGGCTGCACATAGATTACATCGTTCTGCTTTAAATAATAACAAGGTGATTCCAATACTTTTTCGCCCGAAGTTAAATCCACGGTATAAGTTTTTCGTTGGTCTCCGTCCTCGCGTATTACCAATATATTATCCCGTTTTCCCGAGGGAGTCAAGTCACCTGCCATAGTCAAGGCTTCGAGAAGCGTAATGCGGTCTCCCGATATAGTTTGCACACCGGGACTGTTTACTTCACCCATTACCGAAACCTTAAATCCCTTTATCTGTACATTCACCACAGGATCTTTTACATATTCCCCCTCGATGAGCTTGTTCTCGACGGCATCGGCCAACTCTCTTCTCGATAATCCACCGGCCTGCATCTCACCCAAAATAGGAACTTCTATTTTTCCGTCCTTATCGACCCTTAAACCAACAGTTTCCTGTATCGTGGTCGATGCCCCCGTACTACCTAATACCTGACTATTGCTGAATATTTCCAGCAACTCACCATCTTTACTACTCACTGTTATGAGTAACTGGTCGTCCGGGACAATCTTTAATTCATAGTCTTGTGCTATGGTTTGAGGGGATTGCTCCAAGCCATCGGCTCCTTGCAAATAAACCATTTTCTTAGAAGGCACACATGATACCAAACCTACAAGTATCACAGCCAAGAGAATTTTCGAAATATATTTCATTTGTCTAAAATAACAATTTAACATATCAAGCCTTTGAACCGGCCACTTTCTTATTAATCTTTTTAGTAAGATAAAGTTGCATAATGGTCCAAATAAAAATGTCTAAAAACAATAATAAATTTATATTTACATGAGTCAATAACAACAAATTCATGGCTGCAAAACCAGCAGAGATTAACAATATCGTAATCATAGCTGCTCGATGCGAAAATCCTAATGCTAAAAATTTATGATGGATATGGTTCTTATCAGGACTGAAAATGTTTTTACCAAAACGTGCCCTATGCAAAATTACCCGAACGACATCAAATACCGGTGTAATCAGCAAAGAAAAAGCAACTACGATAGCATCGGGAACTCGATGTAACACTGCATTATCATACATACTGAACCGAATCGCCAAAATGCTCAATATAAAGCCAATAGTCAACGATCCGGTGTCACCCATAAAAATTTTTCTACCTCGGTTTGGATTTCCGAAAACATTATAATAGAAAAACGGAATAATTGTTCCCAAAGTTACGATAGCGAGAGCCGCATACAGCCATTCCCTCTGATAAATAAACAATATAGTAAAAAATAACAATGCTATTCCGCTCAATCCAGAAGCCAGTCCATCTATTCCATCTATCAGATTTATAGCGTTAGTAATAAAAACAATAGTAAATACAGTAAACGGAAGCCCCACTACCGGAGGTAATTCATAAATTCCGAAGATTCCATAAAGATTATTGATCCATAATCCCGAAGACACCAATAAAATGGCACAGAATATTTGAACAATAAATTTCTGACGATAGCGAACTCCGATCAAGTCATCGGTAATACCTGTCAAATACAACAGCAATAAACTACTCAACCCAAAAGATAGAACGGACGTATCACTCACTCCGATAATAGAGGGAAACAATTCCTCCCCGTAAATTCTATTCAGCCCTATCATCAAAGAAAGAGTAAAAATAACGGCAGGGAAAAACGAAACACCTCCCAGACGAGGTATTATACCCTTGTGTACTTTTCGTTCATCTGGCATATCGAATAAATGCTTTTTAAACGATATCAATAAAATTCTTGGAATAATAAAAATAGAAAATCCCAAACTAATAAAAAATGACAACAATAAAATCGAAATATAACCCATAAAATATTAGATTTAATTCATCATTTTCAATACTAATAAACCCAATTTTTTCAACATATTGACCCAATTCTATGCAAAAATATCTTTATCCACTAACGCCCCCACTATGAAAGAAATCAATCCTATCTGTTAACCCAAAATCTCAGGCGAAAGAAATTACTTTATTTTTTATGCATTCCTTAAATATACGCCTATATACTACTGGGGGACACCGAAAAGAAAGCTTTTCCCGGCTCTAAGAATCACTTATAACCCCTCTTTGACCCATCCCTATCTCAGTGGATAATCATTATTGGAAGGGTAAATAAATATAAAGCTTCATACAAGAGATAGATTACTATAAACTATCAATTTCAGAAGAATTACATTTACTTTTCTGTGAAGAACAGGATAAATAACAACAGAATGATTCAAACATATCTGCATATTTTGCTAAGTACTCTGACTTCACATTTTTCGCAAAGGTAGCTACATTTCTTAAAAAACACAATGAAATCTTACAAAAAATGCTCCCATTCTACAAAAAGCCAGATAAATATATAGTATTGAGCAGCTTACAAATTATTTATCTAATATTAAATAAATCAGCGAAAAACAGAAATTAAAAATATTTAATAATTACATAAAAAACACCTGACATTTATGTATAGTTCAGAAACCACCAGACAACAGTTTATACAACACAGCCTCTCTTTCATTTTTGAATATTACCGAATGCAACTTAATATAGTATTTACAGCATATATATCAAGTATCCTGTGTAAACTACATAAGCAAAAATCATAAATACACCTTCCACCCGAGTAATCGTACGTACCTTATAATATCTCCCGGCAAAGAACAACAACAAAGAAACCGCTAATAAATAAAATAAATCGACATTCGTTATTCCACCCAAAGGTAATGGAGTAATAGTAGCGCTCATGCCCAATACAAAAAAGACATTGAACAGGTTGGATCCGATCACATTCCCGATAGCAATCTCAGGATTTTTTTTCAACGCAGCTACCACCGAAGTAGCCAATTCAGGAAGAGAAGTCCCCATAGCAACAAGAGTTAATCCTATAACAGACTCTCCTACTCCCAACGACCGGGCTATCTCGCTCGACCCATCGACAAAAAGCCGACCACCGAAAATCAAAGCGACGAGCCCTCCAACGATATACAATAAACAACGCCATGTAGATAATGGTCTAATTTCAGCTTGTTCTTCTCCTGTATTATCGTGTGCGATAGCAAACGTATACCCGAGAAATATGGCAAAAAAGCAAAGCATAAGCAAACCGTCCGCCCTATTCAGTATATTCTCCGTACCGGTTTCCAAAAACACATCGTTAGCACAAATTAAGACAACCACACACGAGAGAATGGCGAGAGGTATTTCTTTTGTCAATGTTCCTTTGGTTATTGTTATAGGAGCAACAACTGCTGTCACACCCACGATCATCAAAATATTAAAAATGTTACTGCCCACAACATTCCCGATAGAAAGCTCGGCACTCCCATTAATAGCCGATACGATACTAACTGTCAACTCGGGAGCCGAAGTTCCAAAGGCCACGATAGTTAGACCTATTACCAACGACGATATGTTAAACCTTTTGGCCAATGCAGCCGCTCCATCGGTCAAAAAATTAGCACCAGACAGGATTAAGCCCAAACCCACAAGTAAAAACAAAATACTCATCATGAATCTTTATTATATGTAGGCAAATATACAAGAAATATGCCTAATATGAAAATCCACCTCAGACCAGAGATGCTCTTTTTCGCCCAATAGACCCGAAAGCAACTTGGTTCGGTCAATCGAAACCAGCTTTTCGGTGAAAAAGAATCTTTCTTCAAAAAACAAAACATGCACCCCCTTAAAAGACTCCTCTATCGTCTTATTCGAATAAGCATATCTTCATTAATTTATATTAAGAAATATCAGCTGTAAGAAAATAATCCATACCTTTGTTCACAAACAAAGGGGTGCCTAAAAGCGGCTGAGATTATACCCTATGAACCTGATACGGATAATGCCGGCGCAGGAATTGTTCATAGTTCTATCTTTTTCAATACGGTTTTATGTGCATCCCCTTAAATGAAACAAACCGTATGAAAACTTATCCTGTCGTATTGACAATAGCCGGTTCGGACAGCAGTGGAGGAGCCGGAATACAAGCCGATTTGAAAACCATGTCGGCCATCGGGGTGTTCGGCGCATCGGCTATCACGGCCATTACGGCACAAAACACCTGCGAAGTGAGGGACATACAAGGTATCGAACCCGATATCGTGCGGCAACAAATCGAAGCCGTACTCGACGACCTACCTTGTACAACCGTTAAATTAGGCATGCTATACTCTCGCGCGACCATCGAAACGATTGCCGATTGCCTGCAACGTTATCCGTTACGGAATATCGTGCTCGATCCGGTTATGGTTTCTACTTCGGGTTGTCGGCTAATCGAGGAAGAAGCTATCTCTGCTGTTAAAACACTATTGTTGCCACAAGCGACAGTCATCACTCCCAATATTCCCGAAGCCGAGATACTGAGCGGACTTGCCATCGATAGTGAGAAAGATATGGAAAAAGCAGCCAACAGACTGTTTCATGCCGGTTGTCATGCCGTTCTCGTGAAAGGAGGACATTTGAAAGGAGCAGAATCCTGCGACATACTCTTTATGCCCAATTCTGTTCCTGTTCGCTACACCTCTCCCCGCATTTCTACCCGGAATACACACGGAACAGGGTGTACCTTTTCTTCTGCCATCGCCTCTTATTTGGCGCTAGGACACAGGTTGACCGATGCCGTTTCCCTCGCCAAAAAATATCTCACCCAAGCTTTACAGACCGGGGCCGACATGGCAATAGGAAGCGGTCATGGTTCGGTAAACCATTTTTTCGCCCCTCGTGTTTTAACCCCATTAAACCCAATTAAAGATGAAAATCTATATTAATCAAAAGGAGATAGAAACCCAAGACAGCATTTCCATAAAAGAGTTACTCGATATGCAACAAATCTCCATCGAAGGTACGGCTATCGCCATCGACAACAAGCTGGTTCCCAAAAATGAATGGAACGACCGGATTTTAACCGAAGGGAACAAGATAACGATTATCCGGGCTACATTCGGAGGATAACGAACGGATTTCTCGAAATGAAATATATAGGCATTACAGAGGAACGCCCCATAGAACAGGAAAACCGCTTAATCACCGCCCTGCTCGACAACGGATTGGATTTAATCCACCTCCGCAAACCGAAGTATTCCGGAGAAAAAACAGAGCAACTGTTACTTTCGATTCCTCCCCGCTATTACGCTCGAATAGTACTTCACGACCATTTCGAACTGGCGGAAAAATACCGGCTTGCCGGTGTTCATCTCAATGGAAGGAATCCGCATTACCGACCTCTGTCGAACGACTATATCCCCACCCTATCCCGCTCTTGCCATTCCATCGAGGAACTGGCGGACGGACAACAATACGACTATCTGTTTTTAAGCCCCATCTTCGACAGCATATCGAAAAAGGGATACCGTTCCGCATTCTCGCCCGAACAACTGACTAAGGCCGGGAAGGAAGGTGTTATCAACGAGAGAGTCATTGCCTTAGGCGGTATCACCCCCGAAAAAAAAACTGCTATAAAGGATTGGAATTTCGGAGGGATCGCCGTACTCGGTTTCCTGTGGCAGGAACCGACCATTGCAGGGGTTATTCGACAACTTACCCGATTAAGAAACGATTAATACGAACAAAATATGTTACAATTCATTACCCACCAGACACCCCGATTCGGAATCATAGAGGGAGCAGTCGCCGCCTTGAACGGAGGTTGCAAATGGATACAGCTCCGTATGAAAGATGCTCCTATCGAAGCTGTCAGGCAAACCGCCCAGCAACTCATTCCGCTCTGTAAAGAACATGAAGCCATACTCGTCCTCGACGATTATGCCCAACTGGCGGCCGACCTCGACATAGACGGCGTTCATCTTGGAAAGCTCGACATGCCTGTTTCCGAAGCTCGTCTGCTTATCGGCGAGAAATACATTATCGGAGGAACGGCGAATACCTTTGAAGACATACAAGGATTAGTCCGGCAAGATGCCGATTATATCGGTTTGGGACCATTCCGATATACCGAGACGAAAAAGAACCTGAGTCCTATCCTCGGCCTCGAAGGTTATGCCCGAATCATGGAACAATGCCGGACGAACGACTTGAAAATTCCGGTGGTCGCCATCGGAGGTATCACAGCCGACGATATTCCGGCCATCATGGGAACTGGAGTGTCGGGAATCGCTTTATCGGGAACTATCTTGCAAGCCGAAGATCCTGAAAAGGAAACTAAAAAAATAATAGACCTATTAAATAAATATCGTAAAGCATGAACAAATTAATTATCGGAGGACGGGAATTTTCCTCCCGCTTATTCGTAGGAACCGGGAAATTCAGCTCAAATGAACTAATGGAAAAAGCCATCGAAGCCTCCGGATCCGAAATGATTACCGTGGCCATGAAACGTATCAACATGACCCAAGAAGCCACAGACGATATGTTGACACACATCGACCGCAATAGAGTACAATTTCTACCCAACACATCGGGAGTACGCAATGCCGAGGAGGCCGTACTTGCGGCTCAATTTTCCAGAGAATGTTTCGGGACCGATTTCGTTAAACTCGAAATCCACCCCGATCCCAAATATCTCCTGCCCGATCCTGTGGAAACCTTGAAAGCTACCGAACAACTGGCAAAACTGGGATTCGTGGTACTTCCCTATATTCAAGCAGACCCCGTACTTTGTAAACGGCTCGAAGAAGTCGGCGCTGCCACCGTAATGCCCTTAGGCGCACCGATAGGAACTAACAAAGGATTGCGCACTCGCGACTTTTTGCAAATTATCATCGAACAGAGTAACGTACCTGTCATCGTCGATGCCGGGATAGGCGCACCTTCCCATGCCGCAGAAGCTATGGAACTGGGAGCCGATGCTGTGTTGGTAAATACGGCTATCGCCGCCGCCGGGAATCCCGTAGAAATGGCTATCGCATTCAAACAGGCTGTCGAAGCCGGCCGCCGGGCATACGAAGCCGGATTAGGCTCACAATACCATTTTGCACAAGCCAGCAGCCCGTTAACCTCTTTCTTAGATTAAACACAGAAGTAATATGGACACAAAAAAAATAATCAAAGATTCTTATCCCAGTTCCGAAAAAATATATATTCCGGGGAAATTATTCCCCATACAGGTGGGGATGCGAAAAATAAACCTCACCGACACAGTCACCGTAGAAAACGGAAAACGGATACACACGCCAAACGCTCCCGTATATGTATACGACACCAGTGGGCCCTATACCGATCCCGATATTACGGTAGATATAGACAAAGGGCTTCCACGTCTGCGCGAATCATGGATTACGGCGCGAGGCGATGTGGAGCGACAAGACGATATCACCTCGAAATACGGCCGTGCCCGTCGTGACGACCCGTCTCTCGACCCTATACGGTTCAAAAATACTCCCCTTCCCTACAAAGCCAAACCGGGACATGCCATCACGCAAATGTATTATGCCCGACAGGGAATCGTCACGGCCGAAATGGAATATGTCGCCATACGGGAAAACTTGCAAAACGAACAATTAGGCATTAAAAGCCACATCACACCCGAATTCGTGCGACAAGAGATAGCCGCCGGGCGAGCGATCATTCCGGCGAATATCAACCACCCGGAAGCCGAGCCGATGATTATCGGCCGTAATTTCTTGGTCAAATTAAACACCAACATCGGGAACTCTGCGCTATCCTCGGGTATAGAAGAAGAGATCGACAAGGCCGTATGGAGTTGCCACTGGGGGGGCGACACACTGATGGATCTATCGACCGGTGACCACATACACGAAACCCGTGAGTGGATTATCCGGAACTGTCCTGTCCCCGTGGGAACTGTCCCCATCTACCAAGCCCTTGAAAAAGTAAATGGAAAAGTCGAAAATCTGTCGTGGGAAATTTACCGCGACACACTCATCGAACAATGCGAACAAGGAGTGGACTATTTCACCATTCACGCCGGCGTGTTGAAAGCTCATGCCGATTTGGTGGGCGAACGACTTACCGGAATCGTATCGCGCGGAGGGTCTATTATGACAAAATGGTGCGTCATTCACAATCAGGAAAGTTTCCTGTACACACATTTCGATGAAATCTGTGAAATCTTAAAACAATATGACGTAGCGATTTCTCTGGGTGACGGTATGCGTCCGGGCTCGATACACGATGCCAACGACTGTTCGCAATTCCTCGAACTCGATGTGTTGGGCGAACTCACTACAAAAGCATGGGCTCATGATGTACAGGTCATTATCGAAGGTCCCGGCCATATCCCCATGCACAAAATCAAAGAAAATATGGAAAGAGAACTGAACAGTTGCCACGAAGCTCCTTTCTATACGTTAGGCCCATTGACGACCGACATCGCACCGGGATACGACCACATTACATCGGCTATCGGAGCGGCTCAAATCGCGTGGTTAGGCACAGCCATGATCTGTTATGTAACCCCCAAAGAGCACTTGGGATTACCCGATCGAGAAGATGTGCGCAACGGTGTTATCGCTTATAAAATAGCAGCACATGCCGCCGACCTTGCCAAAGGATTTCCCGGAGCACAAATACGCGACGATGCCATGAGCAAGGCCCGGTATGAGTTCCGCTGGAAAGACCAATTCAATTTGGCACTCGATCCCGAACGTGCCCTTGAATACTACAAACAGGGTTCGTTCCACGACGGTAATTATTGTACCATGTGCGGACCGAACTTCTGCGCCATGCGCCTTTCGCAAGATATTACCGACTGTATCGAGAAATAAATGATAAAAAAAACGATTACTAAAAACAAAAGAAAGATATGTTTTCCGACGAATTAGAAAAATATTCTTGGGAAGATATAACAGCCTGCATAGCTTCGAAACGGAATCGCGATGTCGAAATCGCTCTTGGCAAAGAGCATTTACAACTCGACGATTTCATGGCGCTCGTCTCACCTGCTGCCGCCCCCTATATAGAACACATGGCGGCATTGAGCAGGCTCTATACCCAAGAACGTTTCGGCAAAACGATACAGATGTATGTACCGCTTTATATCACCAATTCATGTACAAACCACTGTGTCTACTGTGGATTCAATCACAATAACCCCATTGCCCGAATTATTCTTACCGAGAAAGAAATCGAAAATGAATGCCGGGCAATCCGTCAAATGGGACCGTTCGAGAATTTGCTTATCGTAACCGGAGAAAATCCACGCGATGCCGGAGTCGATTATTTGGAACGAGCTCTACAAATCGCACGTCCCTACTTCTCGAACCTATCGATAGAAGTCATGCCCCTCAAAAGCGAAGATTACTATCGCTTGACCCAATCGGGTCTCAACGGCGTGGTATGCTTTCAAGAAACCTATCATAAAGACCGGTACAAAGTATACCACCCGAAAGGCATGAAATCTATCTTCGAATGGAGAGTAAACGGATTCGACCGAATGGGACAAGCCGGTGTACACAAAATAGGTATGGGAGTGCTCATCGGATTGGAAGACTGGCGTACCGATGTAACCATGATGGCCATACACTTGCAATACTTGCGCAAGCACTATTGGCAAACTCGATATAGCGTCAACTTCCCCCGCATGCGCCCGTCCGAAGGTCATTTTCAACCCAATGTAATCATGACGGATAAAGAGCTGGCACAGTTGATTTTTGCATTTCGTATTTTCGACCACGACGTGGATATTTCCGTATCCACCCGAGAAAACGCAAAATTCAGAGACCACATCGCCACTCTCGGAGCGACTTCGATAAGCGCAGGTTCGAAAACCGACCCGGGAGGTTATGCCACTTATCCGCAAGCGTTAGAACAATTTTCTGTCAGCGACGAACGGACACCTGCCGAAGTAGAACAAGCAGTCAAGGCTATGGGGTATGAGGTCGTATGGAAAGACTGGGACAAAATATTCGATCGATGAACGAAAGGTATATCCGCCAAACCATGATTCCCGAAATCGGGGAAGCAGGACAGGAAAAATTGAAGAATGCTAAGGTATTGATTGTCGGTATAGGAGGGTTAGGTTCTCCCATCTCTCTATATCTGACCGCTGCCGGAGTAGGACAAATAGGACTCATCGACGATGATATCGTTTCAAAAAGCAACTTACAAAGGCAAATTCTTTATACCGAGGCAGAAATAGGACAATCGAAAGTCGAGTGCGCTTGTCGAAGACTGTCGGCTTTGAACAGTTCAACTCGATTCGAGACCTATCCTAACCGCTTCACCCCCGACAATGCAAATCGACTTGTCTCCGCTTACGATATCATTGTCGACGGATGCGACAATGCTGCGACCCGTTATCTGATCGACGATGTCTGTTCCCGCTTCAAAAAGCCCTATGTATATGGGTCCATTTCGGACTTTCGGGGACAGGTTTCCGTCTTTAATTACCGAGGCGGATCTCGATACAGTGATCTTTATCCCCGCCCCGAAGTTATTCCCCCGGCTCGTCCCGGAGGAGTTATCGGCACTATTCCAGGAATTATCGGCTGCATGGAAGCCGCAGAAGTGATTAAAATCATTACCGGCTATGGCGAAGTTTTAAGTGGGAAACTTTTCCTGCTCGACACACAAACCTTACAACATGAAATCATCGAGATATGATTTTCGTATTATCCTCCCAAAAACGGGCTGTATAAATTGTTATACAGCCCGTTTTTTTGTTTCCATACCGATTATTTTTCGAACTACAAATCCAATAATCCGTCGGGGATATTCAGATACAACTTGCGATTATCTTCGTCTATTTCACAAACAAATTCATCGACAGCCGGTATAAGCAACAATCGCCCGTTATATTCCACTTCAAACAATACATTTTCCGTAGAATCATCGATCGAGACAATCTTTCCCAACACTCCTTTCTCGCTATCGATCACAGTGAAGCCTATAAAGTAATCTCCCGGAGCTTCATCTTCATTCGATTCTTTGTAATAAGACTTCGGGAAATAAACATCGAGTAAAGTAAATGGACGCGCATCCGCTTCATTATCTACATCTTCCAATTTAATCAAAGCCGTCGTATCGCTCTTAAACCTATATTCCTCGATAAAAAACGGTACGAATATGCCATCTATCTCACATACGATATAAGAACACTCCGTGCGGTCGAACACATCATCGGTAAAAGTAAAAGACAACTCGCCTTTCACTCCATGAGGCTTATTAAACCTTCCTATCCTTATCAATTCTTCCCTTGTAATCATTCTTTCACTTTTATTTCGTCCAAATCCACACCGGTTACAACCGTGTATTTTCCCTCTACCTGCACCCATCGAGAAAGTAAAACTTTTTTTCGGAACTCCCCGATATACCGGTACAGGCTATCGACATATTCGGGCGTGGTATAATCGAGAGCTTTGACATGTACATAAATCGTCCAACTGTCACGGGCATCGTAACAAACCGTATCGAACACTGCAACCGTCGGTTCATCGGCCCGGAACCGGCGTATCTCACACAAATAGGCATACAACGAATCTAATAACTGCCGAGAATTTCGTCGGGGAATAACCGTTACCTCGTCGCTCCCGACGGCCTCGACAATCTGTTTCCTCGCTTTTGCCGAATCGCCAAGCACTTGTATCACAAAATGACCTTTTTCATCGACATACGCCGCCCCCAAATATTTTGGGAAATCCTTCCATTGAAAATAAGAAGGATTCTCTCCTATCGCAGCCAAATATTTCTGATACAAACGGTATCCGGTAGAATCGCAAGTCTCCTCTACGGGAACTTCCGTTATTATTGTATCGGAAGTTTTCCCGCCGTCGGCACGCTCCTGTACTTGCTGCGAACAAGAAGACAGGAGCAATCCCGCCACGACAACACAAAAATACCACCCTTTCATCGATCTATAAACGGGTAATACGTGCACCTATTGCATTGAGTCGTTTATCGACATCTTGATACCCCCTATCGATTTGGTCTATATTATGAATACGACTTGTACCCTCGGCACTCATTGCGGCGATAAGCATGGCTATTCCCGCTCGAATATCGGGTGAAACCATATTGGTAGCCCTCAACGTGTGTGCGTGAGCCTGACCGATGACTGCCGCCCTATGCGGGTCACAAAGAATGATTTGCGCTCCCATATCGATAAGTTTATCTACGAAAAACAAACGGCTCTCGAACATCTTTTGATGAATCAAGACACTACCTTTCGCCTGTGTCGCCACAACAAGGAATACGCTTAACAAGTCGGGAGTCAATCCCGGCCACGGAGCATCGGCAAAAGTCATAATCGAACCATCGATGAAAGTCTCTATCTCGTAACATTCATGTTCGGGTATATGAATATCGTCGCCCTGCTGTTCCACGGTTATCCCTAACCGTCGGAAACTATCGGGAATAATTCCCAAATCGTTATACGATACATTTTTAATCGTAATGTCCGAACGTGTCATCGCTGCCATACCGATAAAACTACCCACCTCGATCATGTCGGGAAGAATAGTATGCTCACACCCTTTTAACGATGAAACTCCGTGAATGGTGAGCAGATTAGACCCAATACCTTCGATATGCGCCCCCATACGGTTCAACATTTTTGAAAGTTGTTGCAAATAGGGCTCGCAAGCGGCATTATAAATCGTCGTATCGCCTTCGGCCAATACAGCTGCCATTAGAATATTTGCCGTACCTGTAACCGATGCTTCATCGAGCAACATGTAACTACCCCGCAATTTATCGGCTTTAATTTCATAACGCTGGGCTTTGGGACAATAATTGAATGTAGCTCCCAACTTTTGGATACCGAGAAAATGGGTATCCAACCGGCGTCTTCCGATTTTATCGCCTCCCGGTTTCGGTAAAACGGCATACCCGAAACGAGCCACAAGCGGTCCGATAATCATTACCGATCCCCGCAAAGAAGCTCCTTTTTGAAAAAATTCGTCACTATCGAGATAATCGAGATTTATCTTATCGGCCTTGAAACTGTACGCATTCAGACCTATGCGTTTTACCGTCACGCCCAAATCTCGCAAAAGCTGTATCAAATTATTTACATCGAGTATATCGGGAATATTGTATATCTTCACTTCTTCTGGTGTCAACAGTGTAGCACACAAAACCTCCAACGCCTCATTTTTAGCTCCTTGCGGTATCAGATCACCATTTAAGCGATGCCCGCCTTCAATAATAAAAGATGCCATACTCTCTTTCTCTATTAAGGTTAATGAGTGAAAGATACAAAAAAAGCGGTTATTTACCCGCTTTTTTCGAATTATTTTTTGATTTACGCTGCTGCACGGCCGGTTCCCTCACATCTCTCAAATGATATGTGGATGCATCGAGATCGATCACACCATGTGTATACTCCCGCAAATCTTTCAAAATCTTCTCATCTTCCACCGAATCCTTATTCCATTGATAAAACAACTTTTTCATATGATTCGCCAGCATGGAAACCAATGCACTCCTTTCGGGTCCATCGGGCATCGACTCCGCCTTTTTCAACATCTCTTCCATAATTTTCCCATAATGACGATACTTTATGGGAGAAGCCTGATAAGGAACCGACTCGGGCACGGTATGAAGATTTTCTTTTTTGATGATTTCATACGGATAATCGATATCCAACTTGAAATCGGACATAATTGCCAAATGATCCCACAATTTGTGCTTAAAGTCCTCGATATCCCGTAAATGAGGAAACAGATTCCCCATGATATTTATAATCGTATTGGCACAACGGGTACGTTCCGCTTTGTCCTCTATGGTCATGCAGTGATCTACCATCTGCTGCACATTGCGGCCATATTCGGGCAACACGAGTCTTTTCAATTCCGAAGTATATTGCATATAATTTCTATTGATATAACTTTTATAATATTTTATTTTTAGGAGTCGTGGCTATAAACTCTTTCAGATAAAAAGGTTCGAAATAAGCCACGTCTTCAAATTGCCCGTTACGGAAAGCACGCTCGGCCAATGCCAACATATCGGTAGCCAAAGGAACTATTCCTTCTACAAATATGGCATTGCGATGTTTAATCACATCTTTACATTTTGTCGAGCCGTTTCCCGAAAATACGATCCGACGATTGTCCAACAAGTCCGAGAAAGTATGCTCATCGATTACATACGCACCGACAGGAACGACATCATTCAACGCATTATCGTAAACTGCCGAATAGACCTCCATGCGACGGGCATCGATCATAGGACAATATAACACATCTTCCTCAAAATAGTTTCTAAACATGGTCGTACAAGCCAAAAGTTCGAGCGTAGGAACTGAGATGAGAGGAACTTTCAATCCGAAACAAAGACCTTTGGCTTCCGAAACACCGATACGCAATCCCGTATAGGAACCGGGACCACTACTCACGGCAACCGCATCCACCTTGACTCCTTTATCTCTCGAAAAATCCATGATCTGTTTTACATATACTCCTAACAACGAAGCATGCGAAGGCCCCTCGAAATTCTCGAAATGGCATTGAACGGCACCATCGGAAGACAGGGCGGCGGAACAAACAGACGTAGAAGTCTCTATATGTATAATATTCGGCATAATTCAATTCGTAAAGTATGATTTATCTCCCGATACCCGGTCGGAAAGGCGATAAACCAACGATGTAATCAACGTTAACGAGTGTACAAAATTAGCTCTTTTTTTTCAATTTATTGCTTTCTCATCGGAATTAAGATTAAATTTGCAAAAACATTTACAGACTTATGATACAATCGATGACCGGTTTTGGTAAAGCCGTAGTGGAATTACCGCATAAAAAAATAACTGTTGAAATAAAATCCTTAAATAGTAAACAACTCGATTTATCGACCCGTATTCCTCAGCAATACAGGGAAATGGAGATGGAAATTCGATCCGAAATAGCCAAACGTCTGGAACGTGGGAAAGTAGACTTCTTCGTATACAGCGAAGCTATCGGCAAGGAGGCTTCTGCCCAAATAAATATTCCGGTTTTGGAAGGTTATTTCCAACAAGTCAAAGAAGCCTCGGTCAAATTAGGTATTGCGATGCCCGACGACTGGTTCTCCATCTTGTTACGTCTGCCCGATGCCATGAGCTCCGAAAGTCAAGAGATAGACGAAACAGAACTCAACGCTTTGAGAAAAGCAGTCGACCAAGCCATCTCTCAATTGGAAGAGTTCAGAATTCAGGAAGGAACCATGTTGCAACACCTTTTTGAAGAGAAAATCGCCAACATAGCTCATTTGTTACAAGAGGTAGAACCTTACGAAAAAGAGCGCATCGAAAAGATAAAAGGTCGGATAATCGACGCTTTGAACAAAATCGACAATTTCGATTACGACAAAAACAGATTTGAACAAGAGATGATTTTCTACATCGAGAAACTCGACATCAATGAAGAAAAACATAGACTAGACAATCACTTGAAATATTTCCTCGAAACCCTGCAATCGGGCAAGGGGCAAGGCAAAAAACTCGGATTTATCAGTCAGGAAATGGGACGTGAAATCAACACACTCGGGTCCAAATCGAACCATGCCGAGATGCAACGCATTGTCGTGCGTATGAAAGACGAGTTGGAACAAATCAAAGAGCAAGTACTAAATGTAATGTAATGGAACAAAGAGGTAAACTCATCATCTTTTCGGCCCCCTCCGGTTCGGGTAAATCCACCATCATACAATCGTTATTGAATCGCGATTTGAACCTGTCATTCTCTATCTCCGCCACCAGTCGTGCTCCGAGAGGGACTGAGAAAAACGGCGTCGAATATTATTTCATCACACCCGATGAATTTCGCGAACGTATAGCGAACGACGAATTTCTGGAATATGAAGAAGTCTATGCCGGGAAGTTCTACGGCACTTTGAAAAGCGAAGTGGAACGGATTCTCGACTCGGGGAAAAATGTTATTTTCGATGTCGACGTTGTCGGCGGACTCAACATAAAAAAATATTACGGAAACCAAGCTCTCGCTTTGTTTATCCAGCCACCCAGCATACAAGCGTTGGAACAACGATTGAAAAACAGAGCGACAGATACCCCGGAAGTTATAGCTCATCGGATAGCGAAAGCTGAATACGAATTGTCGTTCGCACCAAAATTCGATAAAATCATAGTGAACGATATTTTGGAAAAAGCCCAAGAAGAGGCATACCGTTCAATAAGACAATTTCTCGATAAATGATAAGTAAAACATGCAACCGATAAAGACAGCCTTTTTCTCCGGGACGTTCAATCCGGTTCATACCGGCCACCTCATATTAGCGAACTACTTGTGCGAATATGAAGGATTCGACGAAATATGGCTGTCTGTGTCTCCTCAAAATCCTCTACGAGAAAAATTGTCCTCGAATAATGATAGACAACGAATCGAAATGTTAAATATGGCCGTGAACGGCAATTCTAAGATTCGGACGACCGATATAGAATTTACCCTGCCCCGCCCCTCCTATACGATTCAAACACTCGAAGCCCTCAGAAAGAAGCATCCCGAAAGAATATTTACTTTGATTATCGGTGCAGACAACTGGCTTTCATTCAACAGATGGAAAGACTATGATAAAATTATCGAAGAGTATCCCATTTATATCTATCCGCGCCGGGGTTACGACATAGACGAAAGGTCGCTGCCTGCAAACGTAAAATTGTGTCATGCTCCTATCATAGAAATTTCATCGACCCAAATACGACAGGGAATTTCAGAAGGGAAAAATATGAACTATTTTATACCTCGACCGGTATACGATTATATCATAAATCACGGACTTTATAAAAATAAAGACTAATGGACGAACGTATTTATTCAAAAAATATCATCGAATTTGTAACGGTCAGTGCCGAATATTGTGCTTTTATCGAACGTGTTCCGGAATTGGAGAAAGAAGAATTTCTCGATAAAATCATAAAAATACTACCATTGCTATATCTGAAAGCAACACTATTAACACCGGAAGAACCCGAAGAAGATGGATTCTCCGAAAAATTCGTCACAGAGAATATGTACGAGAGCGTTCGGGAAAACATAGAAAGTCTATTGGGGGAAGACGACAGTTATCTGGAAGTTTTTCAAAACGATATGAAATACAGTGAAACCCCGATAATAGCCAATGTTTCGGAAGCCCTTGCCGATATTTATCAAGACTTGAAAGATTTCATTTCGGTATATCGCATGGGAAATGAGCCCCAAATGCTCGAAGCTCTTTACATTTGTTTCGAAAATTTCGTTACATACTGGGGGCAACAACTAGTTAACGTACTCCGAGCATTACACAACATAAGATACACTCTGGATAACGATGATGATGAATGTGACGACAATTGCGACTGTGGACACCATCATTCTCACTCCGATAATTACACCGATATATTCGGTCATCAACAAGAGAACGGAGATATTCTCGACAAGTTGAACGATGATTTGGATTAAAAAATTATGGAGAACGATACACCCAATAAAATAAAAATCAGTAAAGAAATCATTGCTACTTTACCCATAGAAACATTTCCGGGGAAAATAGTCGTAATCGATAATGAAAGAGATGCCGATAATGCAGTACTCCAACTAAATAACGAGAGAATTATCGGATTCGATACAGAGACTCGGCCAACTTTCAAAAAAGGAAAAAGCAATCATGTAGCACTTATCCAATTATCGACCCACGATACGTGTTATTTGTTTCGTATAAATCGCATAGGATTTACACCTGCGATTAAGAATCTGCTCGAAAACGAATCCCTCTTGAAAGTAGGAATATCGCTCAAAGATGACTTCTGTATGTTGAGTCGGCTAAACGGCGGACAATTTATACCGAGAAATTTTATAGAATTACAAAAATTCGTGAAGAAATACAATATCGAAGATCAAAGTCTACAAAAAATCTATGGTATAGTTATCGGGAAAAAAATTTCCAAAGGGCAACGATTATCCAACTGGGAAGCCGATCATCTTACCGAAAATCAACAACTTTATGCAGCGACCGATGCTTGGAGTTGCATAAAAATATACGAAGTTTTGAAATCTGGAAAATTCAAATCTCCCATATATAAAATTCAACCCTCGTCTTTATAAAACTACAATATTATGAAACGATACGACATTATAGCATTGCTCTTGGTTATTTATTTGGCTGTGATGGCCTACTTCGGCAGAGGTATGCTTTTGAGCGGAAATTACTGGGAATATTTTAGTATTATCGGTGTTACTTTACTCGTCATTTTCATACTCAGATGGGCAATGAAACGTAGAGAAAAAATCAGAGAAGAACGAAGGAAAAAGCAAGACGCCTCTGAACGAAGAACCCTACGAAACGACAATATATCATAAACCATAAATAAAATTCATCGGACTATGACAAAGAAAGTACTATTAACCTTTTTGGTTATATGGTTGTTTTCGAACACCGGTTCGGCTCAAATCCTAAAAAACACATGGATCATCAACCCTCAATTAAGCGGCTTTAATTTAGGCAGTACCCACACGGAAGATACGGGCAAAGAAACGTTCGACCTCGGCCTAAAAGTCGAAGCAGGTAATTTCATTGCCAATAATTTGGCTATTCTTGTCGGGATCGGCGGTGACTTCGCATGGAATAAAGAGTACAAAGACAATAGCATCGATATAATGGGAAGCATTAGATATTATACGCTCACGACTCTGTTTCTAGGTGTAAACGCAGGATACACCCATGCATGGTATAAACCCAAAGGAAGTGATTCTCAATGCAGAGATTACCTATATGTCGGAGCCGAGCTGGGATATGCGATTTTCGTGAGTCACAACATATCTCTGGATCCGGCCGTATATTGGAAGCACAGTTTTACCGATAAATTCAACCAGTACGGAATAAAAATGGGACTTTCTGTCTATTTCTAAGAAGTTAATATATAAAACACATAAACACAATGACTGAAAAAATGAACCAATTGATGAAGGACGTCCCGGCTATACGATGGACGGCCCTTATTCTACTGGCAAGTGCCATGTTTTTCGGGTATATTTTTATGGATATACTATCGCCTTTACAAGAACTTTTGCAAACATCAAGAGGGTGGTCCCCCGATGCCTATGGACACTATGCCGGTTCTGAAACATTCCTGAATGTATTCGTATTCTTTTTAATTTTTGCGGGTATCATTCTCGATAAAATGGGTGTTCGCTTCACGGCTATTCTTTCCGGGGCCGTTATGCTCGCAGGGGCATCCATCAACTATTTCGCTGTCAGCAATGCATTTATCGGTAGCGGAGCAGAATCTCTCATGAACCGATTTATGAATTTACCTTTGGAATGGTGGAACATCACCCCGTTTTACGAGGGCATGCCTGCGTCGGCTAAAATGTCGGCTATCGGTTTCATGTTCTTCGGTTGTGGCGTAGAAATGGCGGGAATTACAGTTTCCCGCGGAATTGTCAAATGGTTCAAAGGAAAAGAAATGGCACTCGCCATGGGGGTAGAAATGGCTATTGCCCGTGTGGGAGTCGCCGTAGTCGTCTTAGGCTCTCCGGTCTTGGCCAATAAAATCTCTCCTATCGATGTATCTCGTCCTGTTCTCGTAGCAGTGATATTACTGGCAATCGGACTCATCTGTTTTATCACTTATGCCTTCATGGATAAAAAACTCGAACGACAGATGGGCGAAAGCGGTGAGGAAAAAGACGATCCTTTCAAATTGAAAGATCTCAAACTCATTTTTTCGAGCAAAGTATTCTGGTTAGTAGCTCTTCTTTGCGTACTCTACTACTCGGCCATTTTCCCATTCCAAAAATATGCAATCAATATGCTGCAATGTAATTTAGGATACACGGCCGAACAAGCCGGTTGGGTATTTTTCGTATTCCCTTTGGGTGCGGCGGCTATTACTCCCATTTTAGGAAATTTTCTCGACCATCGTGGTAAAGGAGCTACTATGCTCATTTTCGGTGCACTGTTAATGATTGCCTGCCATTTGGTATTCGCATTGGTGTTGCCGGCCCTGAAAGGTACTACCGCAGCTGTTATCATCGCCTATTTATCTATCATATTATTGGGAATCTCTTTTTCATTGGTTCCTGCTTCTTTATGGCCGTCCGTCCCCAAACTTGTAGACAACAAGCTATTAGGTTCGGCGTACGCCGTTATTTTCTGGATTCAAAACATAGGATTATATGCATTCCCCATGATTATAGGTGCAGCATTGAGAATCTCGAATCCCAGCATAACCGATCCGTTACAATACAACTATACAACCCCTATGCTTATATTTGCAAGTTTAGGTGTGTTGGCTCTTCTCTTCGGGTTATGGTTAAAAGTTGAGGACAAGAAACGTGGATACGGGCTCGAACTTCCCAATATTCAAAAATAATGATAAAAGAAAAAGAATAATACATTAGTTATTAGTCCAATATAATCGGCAATAGATGTTTACACTCTATTGCCGATTTTTTTTCTTCCCAATCAAACTATAAGCAGTAGTTAATAAACTATTTTGTTTAGTTTTATTAACTATAATAATTAGTTGAAGAACTAAAACATTTAGTTTATTTGTATCATAAATAGAAAAAATATGAAAGGACTTACATCGAAAGAAGAGGAAATCATGAATTATTTCTGGCATAAAGGGCCATTATTCGTGAAAGAACTGTTGGATTTTTATGATGAACCCAAACCTCACTTCAATACGTTATCGACCATCGTAAGAGGACTCGAAGAAAAAGGCTATGTGTCACACAAAGCATACGGTAAAACCTATCAATATTTTGCTGTTGTAAGCGAAGAATCGTTCAAAAAACGGACCTTGCGACAAGTCATACGTAAATACTTCAACAGCTCCTATTTGGGAATCGTTTCCTCTTTAATCGAGGAAGAAGATATTTCATTGAAAGAATTGAAAGAGCTTATCGAAAAAGTAGAAAAAGGAAACGCCGAACAATAACCAATCACCACCAATGGGCGCATTCTTTGTTTATATATTAAAAGCCTCTGTTTATCTAGCCATTCTGTATCTGTTTTACAGTATATTGCTAAGTAAGGAAACATTTTACCGCTACAATAGAACAGCATTGCTACTATTGATACCTCTATCGTTTATTCTTCCGCTATATCCGGTTCATACGGTTGTTCCCGAAACATATTCAAACACTACTATACTCGACAGGCTGCCGGCAATATCTTATATCGAAAACGAATCACAAAGTAAAATTCCGATAGGTATTATCGCGGTACTAAGTATCTATCTCATCGGGATTTTATACTTTATCACTAGATATGTCTGCACAATTATAAAACTTCTGCGACTGATTCGGAGCGGGGAAAAATATACCGACAGCGACGGACTTTCTCTTGTCGTTATCTCCCAATCCATTGCTCCTTTCAGTTGGTTCGGGAAAATAGTCATTTCAAAAGCCGACTTCCAAAACCATCGCCGAGAAATACTCCTACACGAATCTGCACACATTCGCAAACATCATTCATGGGATTTACTGGCTGCCGATCTCTGTATAGGATTACAATGGTTCAATCCGGCCGCTTGGTTACTGAAACGAGAGCTGCAAACCGTACATGAATACGAAGCCGATAATTACGTTCTGGAACAAGGCATCGATGCCAAACAATACCAATTACTGCTAATAAAACGATCGGTCGGCTCCAAGTTTTATTACATAACCAATCACTTTAATCACAATAAACTTAACAAAAGAATTACCATGATGTTAAAAAAGAAATCAAACCGCAAAGCGACCTTGAAGTATCTCTACGTCATACCGGTCGCATTATGTACCGTTTCGGTATTCGCCCACCCCGAAATCTCCGATGAATTAAACAAAGTATCCTCGGTCGATTTGAGTAACTTGACAGCTATGATCGGTAGTTCCGAAAACACCGCAACCATAAAGAATAAAGAGATAGAAATATCCGGGTGTGTTTTAGACATAGAAACCAACGAACCTATCGTCGGAGCCACCGTCTTGGTCAAAGGCAGCAATACAGGAACAGTAACCGATCTAAACGGAAACTTCTCCTTAAAAACACCCATAGGAAAAACTTTGCTCATCTCTTATGTCGGTTTAGGCTCGGCCGAAATCAGTTGCAATGACAAAGACAGGCAAAATCTGAAAATATACCTCGGCGAAAGCAGCGAAAAGAATAACAGTTCGAAAATTATCATAGTCGGAAACAAAACCGAGCCGAACACTTCGATCGGCACGAAAGGGAAAATCAACAGCATAACCATTACGACAAAAGACAGTATAGAAAACAATAGACAGAAAATCGATACGAAAGGAAAAATTAGCAATATAAATGTAGATGTCCAAAAAGATGGTTCGGTCATAGTCGATGAAAACAACAATACCAGAGTCTTTTACGATCCTATATATATTTTAGACGGTAAAAAAATTTCCAAAGACAAATTCAAAAACCTCGATGCCGACAAAATAAAATCGATAACTGTCCTCAAAGGAGAGGAAGCGATCAAAAGTTATGGAAAAGATGGTGAAAATGGAGTCCTTATCATACAAACCAAAGGAAACGCTGCAACTTCGACAGATCCGATAAAAACCATAACGATTACCAAGAAAGATACTTCTGAGGATATCATGAAAAATACACTTTGCATCGTAGACGGGAAAAAGATTTCGGAAACAGAACTAAAAAATATAGACCCCAATAATATACAAAGTATAACAGTCCTGAAAGATGAAAAATCGAAGGAAGAATATGGAGCGACCGACAAAGATTGCATTATATAGATTACCTTGAAAAAATAATATGACTCGACGACTGAATGCAAAAAAGGCTGTTTTCAAAATAGAAAACAGCCTTTTTGTTTTATTGGTCTACTTTTCTGAATTTCATTTTTGCCCGTACAAACTCTATTACGGCAGGTAACAAAGATACAAATATAATCGCGACAATCAGAAGTTTTAAATTTTTCTGAACAAAAGGCAAATCACCGAAGAAATAGCCCGCATAACAAAAAATCGCTACCCAAAAAGCTCCTCCGATTAGATTATACATCATGAAATAATAATAGTGCATTTTCCCCATACCACCCACAAAAGGAGCAAAAGTACGAACGATAGGGACAAACCGAGCTATAATTATAGTTTTCCCTCCATATTTTTCAAAGAAAGCATGGGTTTTCTCTAAATGGCTTTGTTTGAAAATCTTTGAATTGGGGTTACTGAATAGCTTCTTACCGAAAAAATGGCCTATTGCATAATTACAAGAATCTCCCAATACCGCAGCGACAAACAAAATAAGTACCAAAACATTTATTTCTAAGGGAATTCCGGGCAACGCCGTAATAGCCCCAGCAACAAAAAGTAAAGAATCTCCCGGTAAAAAGGGTGTGACAACCAAACCCGTCTCACAAAAAATAATCATAAACAATATAGCATAGGCCCAAGTATGATAATCCTGTACTATCTCAATCAGATGCTTGTCTATATGCAAAATAAAGTCAATCAAAAATTCCATAAATCCATATATAAATACATTAACTTCATTGGGGCATGGTCACTTTGAAATAAGGATTTTCTACATGCTGTTCAAACACGATACGCTTCATATCTTCTACACGATCGGGATATCGGGCTGCCAAATCACAATCTTCATGAATATCATCGACCAAATTATACAAATGACATTTACCCTTCTCAACAAATAACTTCCAATCGCCTTGCCGAACTGCAATTTGATCGGTCTCGCAAAACTCCCAATAAAGAAACTCATGATTCTTTTGATGTTTGTCTTTACCCAGCAAGGTAGGTTTGAATGAAAGTCCATCGAAATAGTCTTTCCTATTCTCTCCATATCGCTCGATATGATTCACCCCTATCAAGTCGCAGAAAGTAGGCAATATATCATAAAACGCCAACTGGTGGTCATTGACAGCTACTGGGACATGACCGGGCCAACGAACGATAAAAGGAATACGTATACCTCCCTCATGGCAAGAACGCTTAATTCCTTTCAGTTTCCCATCTCGTCCAAAAAATCCGGGGTCGGCTCCCCCTTCTTCGTGAGGGCCGTTATCCGATGAAAAAATAACGATAGTATTCTCATCAAGCCCTTTCTCTTTCAATTTTTTCAAAATCTCACCTACATAATTATCTAATCGAGCAATCATTGCCGCAAACTGTGCATGGGTATGAGTCACGGGATTATAGCGCCCACCATAACTGCCATTAAACACACCGGTTTCCCCCAACCGTTCTCGATAGTAATTTAGAAGAGAATCTTCCGGCTGTACCAATTCGGCATGAGGTAATGTGTAAGTGAAAAAACCGAAGAAAGGTTTGTCTCCCGACTGACGATCCAACCAATCGATTGCAGCTTCGTGAATAAGATCGGCCGAATATTGAGGCCGTAAAGCATAACCGGCCCCCCACATGGGATATTTGATATTCTCTTCGAGCGTCACACGAATAGTCGCAGTGTCGCCCAACAGGGAACTATACCGATTCAAAAAGTTGGGATAATACAAGTGAGCCTGAAATTGACAGATATATCCAAAGAACTCATCGATACCACGCTTGTCCGGAGTAGAAACAGAGCCTTCATATCCCCCGGCCCATTTACCAAACATTCCCGTCGTATAACCGTTTTCTTTCATAATTTCAGGAAGAATAACACGATTGGGATCATAAGGGTGTTGGCCTACGATGGCATAGTCGGTATTAACTCCATAACGCACCTCGCCACTATCTCGCCAATACTCTTTATTTCCTCGTACTTCTCCGTGTCCGGTGTGCTGTCCGGTCATTATACAAGCCCGGGAAGGAGCGCTAACAGGGCTACCCGAATAAGCCTGAGTAAATCTCATACCCTCCGAAGCCATACGATCTATATTCGGAGTCTCGATATATTTCTGCCCATAACACCCTAAATCTCCATAACCCATATCGTCACATAAAATAAAAACGATATTGGGCTTATCACTTTTCTTTGCCGAAAATGCAGCGAAAACAGAGGCCAACATTCCGCCTCCAACAAATAATAACCGGCTATATTTCATTGATAATTACCTCGAAAATTTATAATATCTTATTCTTTTTCGGTTCAAATATAAGACGAAAGATTCGATTCCTAAAACATAAAACTTAAAAATAATTCGAGTACCGAATTATTGTATTCCCTATTTTTACTAATTTTGAACCGCTTACTAAATCTATCTTTGATACAATCATGAACCAATCTCTTTACACACCTTTCGACCGAATATTATATATCATGACCAAGCCGGTGGGGGCAATTTGCAATCTGGCCTGCACATATTGCTACTATACCGAAAAAGCAAAACTCTATCGGGACTCTCCCAAGCACATCATGAGCGAAAGCCTATTAGAGAAATTTATCAAAGAATATATCGAAAGTCAGGCAAACGACCATATTTTATTCACATGGCATGGTGGAGAAACCCTAATGAGACCGTTGGATTTCTACCAAAAAGTAGTACGACTTCAAGCTCAATACGGAAAAGGTCGAATTATCGATAACAGCATCCAAACCAACGGAACATTACTAACAGACAGCTGGTGTCGTTTTTTCAAAGAAAATAACTGGCTGGTCGGTATCAGTATAGACGGGCCACAAGAATTTCACGACGAATACCGATTGACCAAACAGGGAAGGCCCTCATTCGTAAATGTCATGCGAGGTATAAATCTGCTTAATAAACATGGCATCGAATGGAATGCTATGGCAGTAGTTAACGACTTTAATGGGGACTATCCCTTAGATTTCTACCATTTTTTCAAGGACATCAGCTGTAAATATATACAATTCACACCCATTGTCGAACGTATTCGGCAACATGAAGACGGGCGCATATTAGCCTCTCCCGATGAAGAATCAATAGACGGAGTAACAGACTTCTCCGTCTCTCCGGAGCAATGGGGCAACTTTCTTTGTACGATATTCGACGAATGGGTTCGAAATGATGTAGGAGAATACTACATACAATTATTCGATGCCACTCTTGCCAATTGGGCCGGTGTAACACCCGGAATATGCTCTATGGCCGAAACTTGCGGTCATGCCGGAGTTATGGAATTTAATGGAGATGTGTACAGTTGCGACCATTTTGTATTTCCTGAGTATAAATTGGGAAACATATACACCCAATCTTTAATCGAAATGATGAATAGTCCCCGACAAATTGCTTTCGGTCAAAACAAGCGCAATGCTCTGCCCCAACAATGTAAAGAGTGTGATTTTCTATTTGCCTGCCACGGAGAGTGCCCCAAAAACAGGTTTGTAAAAACGGCCACCGGAGAACCGGGATTAAATTATTTGTGCGCTGGTTATCACCGATTCTTTAAACACGCAGCTCCTTATATGGACTTCATGAAACACGAATTGGATAATCAACGCCCACCAGCCAATGTCATGCAATGGGTGAAACAAAATATCCCCGACAAATAGAAAAAGGCTTTATACCGAATCGGTATAAAGCCTTTTTCTCTCTTTCAATAAAATTATTCCATATAACAGAATACTTCATAGGCCGATTCGTTCCAACTCACAGGGCAGCCCTCTTCGCGAGATTCTGGAACAATGCGTATATTCAAAACCGATTTGTCGCGAGTAAGAGATTCCGGTATTTCAAACTCATCTTCAATCCAACGCTTGTACGGATTACTGTCCGCCAAATACCACACGCCGGCATCCTGTCCATCGACCCAAACTCTCGCACACTGTCTGGGAAGCTCCTGATCGCTGCATCGACGCAATCTTACTCCATGATTATTCGGTAATACTTTTACACGAAACGAACTCTCTCCGGTAAATTTATGAACCATAGCCGTAACTTCCACATCATCGGCATCACCTTCGAAACAAGAAGTCAGCATCTCCACAGACACATCTCCTTCTACTTTATATTTATGTCGTTTCAACGACTTCTTCGAGGCCATATCTATGCTATCGGTCTTAACTAAGGAAACTTTATCCTGCCCATAATAAAAAACAATACCCAAATGTTCGAGATACTGGTTATTGCTCTCACCAGACTCTATATTAAAATCCAATTGCGAATAAAATGGATAGCTATCGCCTAAACACAATCGTGTCATCGACCAGGGATTATCGCTCAGCCCGTCATAACCGCCCGACGGATTGCACTCGGCCGGAGTCGGGAATCCCCACCCGTAGCAAATATAACTTTCCGAACCATCGCTCTCAACCTGCGGCGTCTTAATCCCATCTATATGTATTCTTACATCTCCTTCACAAGTAATAATATGAGGACGTTCCCCATAACAAGTCACATGAGCGGCAACCATTTTCCCGGTTCCTTTTATCGACGCGATGGGGCTATCCGCCCCCGGTGTATGTTTACGAGTATAATAGTCAGAAGAACGAAAGTAACCGCTATACTCTCTATCATAGCTATTCTCCCCTACTCCTACTTCAACAAAGCCCAAAGTAACGGTCTCTCCGCTCCTATTCTCCAACATTACATGGGCTCGTTCCCAAAACGGCATAGGGAAATAATTATAAAACCAACCGTCCGTCGTCGCTCCCATTAATAAATACCGGGTATTATTATATCCTAAGGAATTACCGAAAAAACAACCGATAGGACACAGAACATCTTCCCCTTCGTGATTATCCCACTTCACACGTATCCATACATCTTGCAATCTATCGGGATTCATATCGGCCATATAAAGTTTCAACGAATTGATGACACCCCCCTCATGCACATCTATTATAGACAATGACTCCCCGGGTGCTAATTTCTTTTCCGGCATACGAAACATTCTATCCTTACCAATCTTCGGATCGACTCCCGTTTGTTTCCACTGACGAACCAAAGAACTATAATCCTCCTTTCCAGTAAAAGTCTCTATCCCTTGCGCAGTGGGATAACTGTGATACACAACATGTCCCCAGCCACCTTGCCCTTTATCCCGGTGAGGTCCTTCGAGTTTAACGCTCGAAGTGATTCGGCAGCCATTACGAAACGTCATAGGAACAAAACTGCGAACTACCCGGATAGGGCCTCGTCCATTATCCAAAGGGCCGATGTAACACGATGCTTGTGGTTCGGTAAAAGGATATTTCTCTCCGAACTCCGACAAACGAATAGTAAAACGGGGGGTCTCCTCACCATCAAAGTAAAATCGAAATACGGGTTCTTCCGAACTCAGATAACGATGTTGTACCATATTATAAATACAGCCGGCTCCCGCCACATCGAATATTACCCACTCTCCTTTCTTATCTTGATACAAGCTCCAATCCCAATCGGCATTACCACCTTTCTTATCGATACTGCCCTCGTACTTCACTTTCATTTCCCGATCCAATACTGGAAATCGAGCCACATCGGTCATGCGAGATAATCCATACGATTTTGAAGAAACAGTTTCGGAGTATGCATTTCCAGTCACGGAAAATGGGAATAAAGCAGTCACTGCAAGTAATCTTATAAAAGCTTTTCTTTTCATGGATAAAATTTTAAGATATTTTCGATGTACAAAAATACCTCTGTCTCGCAAATCAAGACAAATACTTTATTATCTATTCCTTATACTTTTATCCACAAAAAAGGCCGGGTATCGATATACCCGGCCTACACTTTCTCGAAATTTTAGATTTTATTCTTTCCTCACTAACAATACTACATTCTCTACATGGTGTGTATGAGGAAACATATCGACCGGCTGTACCCGCTCGACCTTGTATTTTGCATCTAACAAAGATAAATCGCGCGCCTGAGTGGCGGGATTACAGCTTACATAAACGATACGTTCAGGAGAAGCGAACAATATAGTCTTAATCACATCGTCATGCATGCCGGCACGAGGTGGATCGGTAATGATGACCTCTGGACGACCATGCTCCTCTATAAAATCCTCGGTAAGAATGTCCTTCATATCGCCGGCATAAAACAAAGTATTATCCAACCCGTTTATACGGGCGTTTTCTTTGGCATCTTCTATCGCTTCGGGAACATACTCGATACCTACCACCTTACGGGATTGTCTTGCCACAAAATTGGCAATAGTGCCCGTGCCAGTATATAGATCATAAACCAACTCGGTTCCCGTCAATCCGGCGAACTCTCTGGCAACCTTATATAACTCATAAGCCTGTTCGGAATTGGTTTGATAGAAAGACTTCGGTCCTATCTTGAATCGTAATCCTTCCATACTTTCCCAAATATAATCTCTTCCCCGGAACACACAAACTTCCTGATCGGCAATCGTGTCGTTTCGTTTTTGATTGACAATATAAAGCAAAGACGTAATCTCGGGGAACGTATCCGCTATATGTTGCATCATTCGTTCGATACGCACCATACCGGGTTCGAAAAATACGACTATGAGCATAACCTCTCCTGTCGAAGAGGTCCGGATAATAATATTCCGCATGAATCCTGTCTGCTCCCTCAAATCGAAAAACGGATAATGATTATCGATAGCACATTGTCTTATCGAGAGTCGAATGCGATTGGATATATCGTCCTGCAACCAACACTTTTTTATGTCGAGGACTTTGTCGAACATACCGGGTATATGAAATCCCAACGCATTACGACAGTCGAATTCCGGTTCTGTCTGCAACTGTTCATAAGTCAACCACGACTTATTGGAAAATGAAAATTCCAGCTTGTTTCTATAATATTGTTGCTTGGTCGAACCTTTTGTAGGTAAAATTTCCGGCAAAGGGATTTTACCTATGCGGGTAAGATTGTCTTCCACTTGCTGCCGTTTAAATTGTAACTGATAGTCATAAGCCACATGTTGCCATTTACACCCGCCGCAAACACCGAAATGCTCGCAAAAAGGATTTACCCGCAAAGAAGAATAAGCGTGAAATTTCACGATACGTGCCTCGGCATAATTATGCTTCTTACGTATCAATTGCAAATCCACTATATCTCCCGGTGCTGCAAAAGGGACGAATACTACCAAATCGTTCACTCGTGCCAAAGCCTTGCCTTCGGCTGCTACTCCGGTTATTTCTACCTGCTCCAACAAGGGTAGCTCTTTCTTTTTTCGTGCCAAAACAAAAAAATTAATAAGTTACAAAGCCAAACAAAACAATACGGACCGAATACCTAAATAAATTCGGCCATGCAATTATGCAGAAAACCACAGGCTCCACATTCGGCAAAGATAAGTATTTTTCACGAAAGAGACAGGTAAAGCAAATAAATAGTGCACAGCGTTAAAATTTGTAGCAAAATATTTTTGTGGTTTGCACGAATCCTTTATTTTTGCGTATTGTTTCTATACAAGATTTTCCGAATGGGTCACAAAGTCGAATAAAGGAAACAATATTTATACAAAATATCATATACTTATTTATTTATGAAAAGAGTTTATACTTTTGGCAACGGTAAAGCAGAAGGCCGTGCCGACATGAAAAACCTGCTGGGCGGTAAAGGAGCCAACTTGGCGGAAATGAACTTAATTGGAGTTCCTGTTCCCCCCGGATTCACAATCACTACCGAAGTTTGTACCACATACACTCAGCAAGGGAAGGAAGCTGTTGTAAAAGAAATCAAAGGCGATGTAGAAAAGGCTATCGCTCATATCGAAAGCCTCACGGGCACGAAATTCGGAGATGCCTCGAATCCGCTATTGGTATCGGTTCGTTCGGGAGCTCGTGTTTCCATGCCCGGTATGATGGACACAGTATTGAACTTAGGTATGAACGACGACGCCGTAGAAGCCATTGCTAAAAAATCGGGAAATGCGCGGTTTGCATGGGATTCCTATCGCCGATTCGTACAGATGTACGGCGATGTCGTACTGGGTATGAAGCCTAAAACGAAAGAAGACATCGATCCATTCGAAGAAGTGATGGACAAAGTCAAAGAGGCCAAAGGTATAAAGAGTGATACCGAACTCCAAGTAGAAGACCTCAAAGAATTAGTAAAACTCTTTAAAGCCGCCGTTAAAGAAAATACGGGAAAAGATTTTCCCGCTTCTCCCTGGGAACAATTATGGGGTGCTATCTGTGCCGTATTCGACAGCTGGATGAACGAACGCGCCATTCTCTACCGTCGTATGAACCAGATTCCCGAAGAATGGGGTACTGCCGTAAACGTGCAAGCTATGGTATTCGGCAATATGGGAAATACCTCGGCTACCGGTGTAGCATTCACTCGTGACGCTGCTACCGGCGAAGATATCTTTAACGGAGAGTACCTCATCAATGCACAAGGAGAAGACGTAGTTGCCGGTGTACGCACCCCCCAACAAATCACACTCGAAGGATCTCGCCGCTGGGCTGCATTGCAAGGTATATCGGAAGAAGAACGTGCAACCAAATATCCTTCTCTCGAAGAGGCCATGCCCGAATGTGCAAAAGCACTTATCGAAACTCAACAAAAACTCGAAGACTACTTCAAAGATATGCAAGACCTCGAATTTACCATTCAAGATGGCAAATTGTGGTTATTGCAAACTCGTAACGGAAAGCGCACCGGAGCCGCTATGGTAAAAATTGCTATGGATATGCTCCGCGCAGGAATTATCGACGAAAAAACAGCCTTGAAACGCATGGAGGCTCAAAAACTCGATGAACTATTGCACCCCGTATTCGACAAGGATGCCATCAAACGCGTTAAAGTCGTAGCCAAAGGACTTCCTGCCTCGCCGGGGGCAGCAACCGGGCAAATCGTGTTCTTCGCCGACGACGCAGAGGCGTGGGCCGAAAAACGAAAAAAAGTAATCATGGTACGTATCGAAACCTCTCCCGAAGATTTGCGAGGCATGAGCGTGGCGCAAGGAATCCTTACTGCTCGTGGCGGTATGACTTCCCACGCAGCCGTAGTTGCCCGTGGTATGGGTAAATGCTGTGTATCGGGAGCCGGTGAAATAAAAGTCGATTATAAAGCCCGTACGGTAGAAATGGGTGGAAAAGTCTACAAAGAAGGCGATTGGATCTCTTTGAATGGTTCCACCGGAGATGTTTATGACGGACAAGTTCCTACCGTAGACGCTGATATGAGCGGGGATTTCGCAGCCATTATGAATTTGGCTGAAAAATATACCCGAGTAGACGTACGCACCAACGCAGATACTCCGCGCGATGCAGCGGTAGCCCGCAAATTCGGAGCAAAAGGTATCGGATTATGCCGTACAGAACACATGTTCTTCGAAGGCGACCGTATCAAAGCCATGCGCGAAATGATTCTGTCGAAAGACGAAGAGGGACGTCGCCACGCACTCGACAAGCTGTTGCCTATGCAACGCAGCGACTTCGAAGGAATATTCGAAGCTATGGACGGTCTGGGTGTAACCATTCGTCTGCTCGATCCTCCTCTACACGAATTCGTACCGCATCAATTGGCCACTCAAAAAGAATTGGCAGAAGAGATGGGTATGAGCATCGACGAAGTAAAATTAGCTTGCGATGCTTTGGAAGAATTTAACCCCATGTTGGGTCATCGCGGTTGCCGGTTAGGTTGTACCTATCCCGAAATAACCGAAATGCAGGCCCGAGCCATCATCGAAGCTGCTTTGAACGTAAAAGCAAAAGGTATCGACGTTCACCCCGAAATCATGGTTCCCCTTGTAGGTGTTGTAGAAGAATTGAGAATGCAAGCCGAAGTTATTCACCGTACCGCTGCACAAGTATTCGAAGAACGCGGCGACACGGTTGCCTACAAAGTAGGTACGATGATCGAGGTTCCCCGTGCAGCCGTTACAGCTGATCAAATTGCCGAAGTTGCCGACTTCTTCTCATTCGGCACGAACGACTTGACTCAAATGACGTTCGGCTATTCTCGTGATGATGCCGGTAAATTCTTAAAGATTTACAAAGAAAAAGGTATCCTCAAAACCGATCCGTTCGAAGTTCTCGACCAAAAAGGTGTAGGGCAACTCGTACGCATGGGCGTGGAAAAAGGCCGTTCCACCAAACCGTCGCTCAAAGTCGGTATTTGCGGTGAGCATGGTGGTGAACCTTCATCTGTGAAATTCTGTGCCAAACTCGGTATGAACTACGTATCTTGCAGTCCTTACCGTGTACCCATCGCACGTGTGGCTGCGGCGCAGGCTGCTATCGAAGATTAAAAAGTACTTTGATAACTCTATAAAAAAGGCTAACATTATCTGTTAGCCTTTTTTATATCCCCTCAATATCGACCCTTTCATACGATAATAAAAACACTGTAATCAAAAATTCATACCGAGAGAAGTTCAGTTCTCCTGTTTTTAAGTACCTTTGTTTCATCAAGTAAAACAGATCGAAATACAAACACGATGAAAAAAACACTACTCTTTATTAGCCTTTTAATCCTTTCCGTCTTATCAACACAAGCCACTCGGCCCAAATATGTATTCTATATCATCGGCGATGGAATGGGCATAAATCAAGTTAACGGTACTGAAATGTTTTACGGGGAACTGACCGGTAAGATAGGACCCTTACCGCTATTGTTTTCGAAATTCCCTTATACGACTTTTGTAAGCACATACTCTGCCAATCGAGGAGTAACAGACTCGGCAGCAGCAGGTACGGCATTGGCCTGCGGTGAAAAGACCAACAACAATACGATCGGTGTGGATGCAGACAGTCTACCTATATATAGTATAGCGGTGGCAGCACAAAAGAAAAACATACCTGTTGGAATTATTACCAGCGGAGAAATAGACGATGCCACTCCCGCCGCTTTCTTCGCACACCAAATAAACCGTAATAACCGTTACGAAATAGGAGTCGATATGCTCACCACCGGATTTGATTTCTATGCAGGAGATAAATTTACCCAACCGTCGCCAGAAGGGAAAAAATCTCTATACGATATGATTCCGAAAGCCAACTATACATTGGCTCTCGGCATACAAGAATACAATCGCCAATCACAGGTAGCCTCCAAAATGATTTTATTTCCCCAAAAAGACTTCCCTTACGCCATAGACCGTGAACCGGGAGATATTTGTTTAGCCGATCTCACCCGATGTGCAATAGACTTTCTGCAACAAAAAGGAAATGGTTTCTTTTTAATGATAGAGGGCTCCAAAATAGATTGGGCAGGACACTCCCGTGACGGAGCTACCAATTTCAGAGAAATAAAAGATTTGGAAGAATCGGTAAAATTGGCTTATGATTTTTATAGAAAGTATCCCGATGAAACCCTCATTATCGTTACAGCCGACCACGAAACCGGAGGCGTAGTATTAGGCAACGGAAATTACTCACTCAACCTACAAGCACTCCAATATCAAACGATGAGTGGAATAGCGTTTACAAAAGAAATAGAAAATCTGCGTAAACAAAACACCGAAATTTCATGGGAAACCATACAAAAAGCCCTATCCCATGCCTTTGGCTTTTGGAGCAAGCTCGACTTATCCACCGAACAAGAAGCACATCTTAAAAAAATTTACGAAGAAACTATACACAACCAACAAGGGGACTTGATAAAATCTCTATATGAAAACAATGAACCGATAGCCGAAGCCGCCAAAACGATTCTCAACGAAATAGCCGAAATTACATGGTCTTGCAGTTCCCACACAGCGGGTTATGTCCCGCTCTATGCGATTGGGTTAGGAGCAGAAAACTTTCAAGGGAAACTCGACAATACCGATGTGCCCTTACTAATAGCCCGAATTGCCGGCTACGAATAATACAAAGACTAAGAAAAGAAAGCCTATCTATATATAAGATTTTTTAGAAAAAACATTGTAAAATAAAATAAAGAAAATAACTTTGTCCCTTGTAATCGGTTTGCTTTTATCGTGTTCGATAAAGCAATGAAAAGGGAATCGGGTGCAAATCCCGAACAGACCCGCTGCTGTGTAGTTCGATAGATTTTAGACAAACAACTACAATGCCACTAATCCAATGTGATTGGGAAGGCGTCTAAAATAGAACAAGTCAGAAGACCTGCCGGTTACATAATAAAATTTATCTCTTCGTGGATTAGGAGATAAAGCGAATACTTTTCCGATAGAAATTTTTTGCGAAAGCAAAAAAATACACCATGTTATAGAAACACGCTTTTCTATAACGTAGTTTATATATATGTAAAATGATGCAGTTATGAGAAGAATGATTCCTTACAGTGTGGATATAACTGGGAATTTTGTTTATTCACCGCAATTAATCGAAGCACGCAAACAAGTTCAAGAAGGACTTCTAAATGCAGCACAATTACTGGAAATCGAAAATAAAGAAATCCAACACATTGTCGACACATGTAAACAGATAGGTTTAAAATGCGTTACCGATGGAGATTATAGATCAAACGGATATACGGATTTTTTTCATCATCTTCAAAACATTTCCAAGCACGAAACAGAACCAAACGATACGTCAGAAGAAAATGATAAATCCGTTATATGCGGGAAAATAGACTTCGACAATCATTTTTTATCGACGCCACCTGTCACAGAGCACTTTACCTATTTGACAGGAATTATCGGAGGCGACATGTATGCAAAAGCTCTACTACCGTCCCCAATGACTTTATTAGCTGAATTAATCCGTCCTGAGAACCGTCTTAATACAGGAAGATATTATCCCGACATCGAAGTGCTCTCCCATGATATTGCACAGACCTACCAAAAAGTAATTAGAGAATTTTACAATATGGGATGCCGATTCCTACAATTCAGCGACTATACTTGGAACTTAACGGGAGGCTGCGATATTCAACAAATATCCGAAGCAAATAATACCGACCTCGCATCTCTGTCCACCGTGCTTGCTCGTTTGACCGAACTCTGCTTAAACGACAAGCCCGACGATATGTGCATATCCTTACAATTCGACGAGAAATGGTGGAATACCCGAGATCGAGAGAAAATAGCAGAAGTACTACTCTCTACGCAAGCGAATGCCATAGCTTTCGACTTCGGTAATAGGGAAAATGAAAATATAGACTTTTCCATCTTGAAACATTGTCAAAGCAAAGACGTTATATTAGGGCTTGTATCGACTTCAAGTAGCCAACCGATATCTACCAGCACTATCACTCATCATATCGAAAACGCTGCACGCCTTCTACCATTGGAGTCTCTTCATCTCAGTTGTCAAGGCAATTTCAGGAATTTATCGGGAAACAGCTCGATTTCAGAACAAGAAATGTGGAACAAAATAGCGACAATGAAAAATATTGCAAAAACCGTTTGGGGAGAATAGAACGGGCTTCCCGGTTTTTCTACCTTTATATATGCAAAAAGTCTACCCCCACGAATTTGCGATTGAATCGAAAATAGAGTATGGTTCGACATGAAAAACAAATATATTTGTTTTATCCGGCTCTTATCTTTCACTATCTTTACACAGTATGCGAAAATAGGATGCGGTTCTGCATAGTCAAGTCGGAAATGCAATTTCCGCTTGCCTTTGCACTCACCTTTCACTATCTTTGCACGTCGAAAAATCAGTCAATACAACAAAAGTGAACAGTATACACGAAGAACTTAAAGCCGTATCGCAGTTCCTTTCGGAATATGCTACATGTCTCATGGCTTCGGGAGTACATACGTCGAGAATTGTACGCAATACAGCCCGTATAGCCGAATCTTTCGGTTTTGAAGCACACATGACCTTATTTCACAAAACAATCATAATGACTTTGCGGAATAAGGAAAATACCCATGTATACAGTATGGTAAACACAGCAAAAGCCGGCGCTATAAACTTCGAAATCAATTCCGATTTGAGCGCTCTCAGTTGGGAAGCCTACGATAACCATCTCCCTCTCGACCAGCTATGGGAAAAATATCATGCCATTACAAGCAAACCTCGATTAAATGCATGGCTGGTATGGGTATTAGTGGGATTCGCTAATGCATCTTTCTGCCGGTTATTCAGTGGAGACTGGATCGCCGTTGCAGCGGTTTTTGTTGCGACTCTTGTCGGATTTCGCATCAAACAAGTATTAGGGAAACATCATATCAATCACTACTTTATATTTACAATATCGGCGTTTGTCGCTTCTTTAATAGCCTCGGTAACTATGTGGCAGCAATGGGGAAACACACCGGATATAGCTATCGGTGCTAGTGTACTCTATTTGATTCCCGGTGTTCCATTAATCAATGGGATTATCGACATTATCGAAGGTCATGTATTGGCAGGAACAGCACGACTCATCAATGCGTTTTTACTAATTATTTGTATTGCATTTGGAATGGCTATCACATTATTGATGATGGGAGGAAAACTATTATGACAGAATGGCAATTCATAGGTTCCGTAGCTGCCGATGCCATCGGTGCAGCCATAGCGGCAATCGGTTTTTCGGTTATATCCAATCCTCCTCGTCGAGTTATTCCGTGTACAGCCATACTCGCTGCTATCGGCCACAGCATACGATTCGTACTACTGCAATACGCCGGATTAGATTTAGCCTCGGCATCATTCATCGCAGCATTTTCTATCGGGCTTCTCAGCCATTTTTCTGCCTACAAGCTCTTCTGCCCGGCCACGGTACTCTACATACCGGCATTGTTACCGATGATACCGGGAATGTATGCCTATCGCACTGTATTTTCTCTTATCAAATTCCTTCAAAGCAGTAATAACGATAACGAAGCAATCCATTACCTTTTGGAGATTTTCAAAAACGGTATAACGACAGCCTCTGTTTTATTCGCATTAGCTGTCGGAGCAACTATACCGATATTCATTTTTTACAAACGAGCCTTCACGATGACGAGGGCCTCACGTCGAATCAAGAAATAAGCCGAAACATATTTTTTTGTTATATTAATATCATACTTTATTAAAATAGTACTTTATTTATATAAGTACACGCCCGTATCTTTGTGGATAAATATTATTTATTAATTAAACCATGAAGACGGATATGAAAAAAACAATCCTCAGTACATTATGCTTCTTACTGGTTTCTTGCTTTATGTTTTTTACCGATGCAGGAACCAGAATTGTCGTATTAGGCTCATCGACAGCAGCCGGAGCAGGCGTCTCCGACTCCAATAGAGCTTGGGTAAATCAGTATCGCACCTACCTGCAATCGATAGACCCGACCAACACAGTTACTAATCTGGCCAAAGGTGGTTATACCACATGTGCGATCATGCCGACCGGAACCGATCCCTACGACACGGGAAACCATATTCTCGAAGTCGATACAGAAAGAAATATTACCAAAGCGCTCAGCCTGTCGCCGAACGCGATCATTATCAACATGCCCACCAACGATGTATCGAACGGTATTCCTGTCGCTACGCAAATGAAACATTTCGCCACCATCATAGATTTGGCGAAAGCTGCTGGTGTAAAAGTTTGGATTACCACTTCACAGCCCCATAATTTCGGGGAAAAGTATGATGGTCCATACAGCGAAGAACATCAACCCAATAAAGATAAACAAGGAGCGAGAAATAAATTCAAAGAACTGACAGACAGCATATTGAATAAATATGGCGAATACGCACTCGACTTCTACACTCCCATAGCGACCGAAGACGGATATAGCTTTATACGCCCCGAATACGATTCTGGTGACGGTGTGCATTTGAATGATGCCGCTCATGACATTTTATTTAATATCGTCAAAAATGCCAATATCCCCGAAATAGCAGGGAGTACCCCGGTAGAAATATCTACGACTCCCATCTATATTAACTTCGGTCCTGCCGAAGCCGGACTCGATAGCTGGAATAATGTTAACAACCAAGCCAGCGGATATAGAGTCGACATGCTGAATGATTCCACTGGAAACGCAACGACCGTTTCGATAGAAATTACTACCGGTTTTACCCATGCGGCCACCAACGGCAGTAACTCCACTATTTGGGACATGAACACAGCCATTTCGACAAGTAATTTCAGTTCCAATGGAGAAAATCCCGTTTTGACAATATCTGGCTTAAACCCGACTGCAACTTATTCTTTCCAGACTTTCGGTTCCAGATTGGGTAATGATCAAAACAGAGAAACAACCTATACCTATGCGGGAGAAAATAGCGGAAGTGCGACCATCGACGCAGCTTCCAACACTTCGTCGGTCGCTACCGTAAAGGGCATAAAACCCACGGCACAAGGAGTCGTTGTATTGACTATCGGTAAAAGCAGTAACAACACTTCGGGATTTTCCTATATCAACGCCATGCGAATAGTCGCTGAAAAAGGAGAACCTCAACCCGATGTACCCGAAGGGGTTATCCGAGTAGACGTTGCCGGGACTCTATCCTCTCTGCTTCCTGCCACAACCGATACGATCACAACACTTATTTTACAAGGCGATTTAAATAGCTCGGACATAAAAACGATTCGAGAACTTCCTTCTTTGAAATATCTCGATATGCTGAATAGTAAAATCGTGTCGGGTGGCGAAGCTTATTTAAACGGAATGAAAACCGTCGAAAATGTTTTTCCCAAAGAAATGTTCCTAAGCAATACAGTCATCGAAACCGTTATCTTACCACAAGAAGCTGTTGAAGTAGCCTATCACGCATTCTTTCTCTGCTCTTCTGTGAAAAAAATCGTACTACCGGAAACTGTACGTCGATTCGGAAATGATGTTTTCAGCGGGTGTACAAATTTAGAAGAAATAAATATGCCGGCCATCGCCGAATCTTTGGGAACCGGTGTATTTTATAATTGTAAGAAACTAACCTCCATCAGCATTCCCGAGGGGATAACAATCCTCCCCGGAGGTACATTCTACGGCTGTTCCACTTTGGAAAATGTTACCCTACCCAGCACCCTTGAAAAAATAGACGGAGATTGGATTTTCGCGAACTGTCATGCGTTGAAAGCTATTGCTTTCCCCAAAACCATTCAATCGATTTCACCGGGGACATTTTACGACTGCCGCTCTTTGTCGACAATCGAATGTAAATCGCTCACTCCACCGGTTACAGCTACCGGTAACGGCGACTCCCCTTTTACCGGAGCTTTCAAACCCGAAAACTGTACACTCAAAGTTCCTTTTACGTCGATCTCGGTTTATAAAGAATCTAGCATTTATGGGATCATGAACACAATCGTTCCTTTGGCGAATATCACAGCCGACAATGAGGAAGTTTCACCGGAGACTACCGATCTATTAGCGACAGCTAAAAAGATAACCATATCGGGGTCAACACCTGATGCTCTGGAAATACAAGCGTTATTTGCTTCGAACGAAAAAGTCACATCTATCGATATGACCGGAGTTATCGAATATTTCGAAGTCCCCGTTGCAGCAAATCCCAACTGCTTGGTCTATGCACCGGCTTCTGCCCAAGTCGAAAATAACAACGTAGTTATTAATGGAACCGCTAAAAAAATCGTGTTGACCGATGCAATGCCTTTCGAAGCCCCCACTGCATTTCATGCCGATGCCATCAGTTATACCCGCACGATCGAAGAAAGTCTGACGACAAATGCACAAGAGACAACCGGCTGGCGAGGGATTGTTTTACCCTTCGATGTTTCGACAATCCAAGCTCGAAATAAAGCGGGAGAACAAGTAGAACTCAGTGCTTATAATGCAGAAGGTGAATACGATACTTCCAAGAATCCGTTCTGGCTCAGAGAACTTACAACCGAAGGTTTTGCAGCTACACAAACATTCTCTGCCAATACTCCGTATATCATTTGTTTCCCGAATTCTTCCGAGTTAGACGAACACATCAACATCATCGGAGACGTTACATTCAGTGCTTCTAATGCCGAGATTACAGCAACTCCGGTATTTAATGCCGTCGAAGGAAAAGATTTTGACATGATAGCAACTTTGCAAACCGTATCGGCTACCGAGGGAATATATGCAATCAATAATACCGGAAGTTCATTTGTTAACAACAGCCGCGATATCGCTCCTTTTGAATGTTATGTTATATGTAAACAAGGGAGTACGGCTGCTCCCGATTCCTTCGATTTACCGGCCAAACTGCCTACTGCAATCGACAACGAAACCGTAATCGGTTCAAAAATCTACACCGCCGACGGGAATCTGGTTATCATCTCGAATGAACCCACCGAAATAGCTGTGTACAACATAACCGGACAAATGGTTCTCATGCAAAAAGTAGAAGCCGGAAAAACCATTGTTAACGACATTCCTCACGGAGTTTATATCGTAAACGGTCAAAAGATCATTTTATAATCAATTCTCCAATTTAGATTTTTGTTTTCACAGCGAATTGCTCGGAGCCACATGGCTCTGAGCAATTTTTTTGTATTGAGATTCTGTACTTCACTTCCTATTTGCTTATATCATTTCTTTTACCCCCTTCGTCACTACGTAACACCTCCCCTATTTGAGGCAGAGTATTTCCACTTCTCCTATGTGTTGTATAATGATATATTTTTCTTCCCAACCGCGGGAAGGACAAACGACTCAGTAGAAATTTAGTGGGAATAGACCTGAATTTTAATGAATGAAATGGATTGTATTTCTCCTTCTCCCCCCGCTTCGATTCTTCATCGAAGACAGAGGATTGGAAAGATTCCATAAATTTTTTGACTGTAAGGATTAATCCTTTTACTCCGAGAGGACTTCCCCAAACACCCCGTAATGCTACGGAGCAAGACAGGAGAAAAGAGCTGTGGGACTCACCATGTTCAAACAAAACCTCGCCCTATTTCTTCCGCCGGCAAGTGCCCTCTCGACCCTATTAAAAGCGTTTTTCCTTAGCGGGTGTACCTTACTTTACCTTTTCTTACTCCCTCTCCTCCAACCTATATGAACTTCACTATATTGCTCCGCGACACAGCAGAGGAGACTTTAATCCTCTCGCTTGCGACACAAAAAAAGAGGGAGCAGCATACAGCCGCCCCCACTTCATAAACACACTATCTATTCCACCTATTAGAATACAGCAACTTTTGTACGATTAACAATATAAATACCTTTGGGTACTTCTACCGTATGACGACCGCTCGACAACATTTGCGAGGAAACGATTCTTCCATCTACACTATACACAGTCACCTGCATATCTTTTTGCAAATCTACATTGATACAACCATTGGCTCCGTAAACTTTCACATCATCGGTTACCACCTCCGAAACAGCACCAGTCGAAGAGCTGGGGATCAAGACCAAATTGTCATACAAATACGATAAGTCGGACTTCATCAAACGAAGATACATGGTTCTGACAGATTTAGCCTCATCGGTAATCATAGCCGGATCAATTTTCAATTCTACGTCCAACCACTCGCCCGGAGTATAATCGCCGATACCAGCGCCTTCTTGTCCGGTACTTGCATCAACCGTATAACCGAACTTGATGTGTGAGCCACCATCGGTACGAACACCCATCTCAATAGGACACCACTCGAAGCCACTTTCCAAAAAGCAGACTTGCAACTTGATTCCAGAATAATCATTCCACGTTTTACCAGCAGGAAGAGCCTCTGTAAACGTAACGGGAGAACATTCGCCTCCATTCACCTTTAAAGCCTTCGATGACGTATTGATACCGGTCGTGTAAGGATTCTCGGCCACTTCGCAAGACCCCGACCACGGCATTCCACAACGAGGAGTCGTACCTAAATCCATAGTCTCGAAAGTAAAGATAGTATTGGGATCGGCAACTTGTTCTTTCTCGATTAAACGAATATTATCAATGGCATAATTGAACGCTTGACGCCCCACCTTAATCAACAAACTTGTACTAGCATGATTACCGTCCAAATAAGTAGCCAAAATTGTTTCATCAAAATTGAAATCGAGCGACATCCAAGTATTATACGTAGCGTCTCCCCATGAATTCTGAGCTACTTGAAAAGTTTTCTCTTGGGTATCATTATCAACCAATCCTAATTCATTACCGACCCATGTGATATTTTCCGACCCTTCCAACACAGCAAGTTGTAAACGAACACCTGTATAATCAGCCAATGTCTTTCCTTCCGGCAAGTTCAATGGAATAGCCACATTGGCAAATTCGGTACTGACTACTTTCAACACTTTTGTCGACGAGTTATCGCTCGACGAACAAGGATTGTCTATTAACTCGGCTGTACCGCCCCATGCAGCATTCGCACCATTCAACCCAGACTCAAAATCGTTTACCATATAGGTTTGAGCCTGCATACCTACTGCTATACAAGCAGCACACAAAAGAGATAATGTTTTTTTCATGTTATCTACTATTTAAGTTAAACATTTTTATATCCATAGAATTACAGTTCTATTTCATATGTAAAATTAAAATAAACATTCGACGTAACAGAATTATAAAAGATAAAAGTGTAGTACTCTTTTATCTAAGACTAATACTATATTATCATTTTTAACAATTATATTTATTACAAGATAACAAGCTGTTAATTAACGACAATTTTTATATGTTCCACCATATAAAATCCCGGTAAAAGAGTTAAATAAACAGGCGAATTTGGCAATACCGATACTTTATGTACCAATACTCCCGATAGATTCCACACACTTACTTCACAAGGCTTTTCACTCTTCAATGTAATCTCCCTACCCATACAGGAAACTTTCAATCCGCTTCCCGATATATCCGCACGTTCTTCGATTCCAGATTCATTTCCAGCAGTAACCGTATATTTTTCCAAAACAGACATCTGCGGACGATCCACGGTATAATTATTAGAAGGCTGTACAGCTAATTTATAATCACCCCAACGAGGACCTGCCGACCAATAGGTTCCCGGCACACCGTTATCCAGCAAATAGATCAACAGATTTTCCAGTGTCTCCAACCAACGAGGATCATCGTCGGGAACTCCATATTCACCCAACAACCCTCGCTTATTATATCGTTTCAACCACTCCACGAAATACTTTGCACGCTCAACACCCGTATTAGCTGTAATACCATCGGCATCATAAGAATTTAAATATTGACCGGAATAATCCTTATCAAAATAAAGATGTGCCTGAAATATGAGATTATCCGACGGATCTACCAATGTCCTAAGATTATCGCTATACTCGACCCAAAAACGTGCAGAACTGAATGAATCGCCGCATACGATAATAGGAGTTTCCGTATCTACTTCTCGAATAGCATCGATAACTACCTGAGCTATATTCACCCAGGGAGCCGAAGGATGCATAGAATAAGGCTCGTTCATAATATCGTATCCCCAAATATTATTATAATCCTTGAACTCCTGTGCCAATTTTCTCCACACATCGGCCAAATGTTCGGCAGTAAGGTTGGACGACTCCCCTATTAACGTATAGGTTTTCCCACCATCGAACGAATAACGAGCAAAGTTATGTAAATCGAGAATTACAGGCATACCTCTATCCTCGGCAGCCTGAACAAAAGTTTTCATTTTAGACAACTCCGTTGCATCCAAAGGTCCGTTCATTGCACGTTGGATACGTTCCCATCGAAATGGAAAACGGATAAGGTTCAATCCCTTCCCCTTAAAATAATCGAGATCCTTATACGTTGGATACCCATAATGAGTACCATCTATCCCGGGATAAATACCACCGAACTCTGCCCCCGATAAATTCACACCAAAATAATTTTGAGTTCCGTCCCCTACATACTCTGCCTTTTCAATCAGCTCGATATTGTCTATAATATAGATAAATTTCTGACGCCCTACTTTCATCAATAAGCTCAACTCATCTGTATGTTCACCGGCAAGCCAAGCCGAAAGAATCGTTTCGTCCAACCAGAATTCAAGCGTTATCCATGTATTTAACTCACCGGTTTGCCAAGAAGCCGAACCCGGCCAGCATTTATTTCCCACATTATCTTGTACACCCAAATCACACCCTACCCAATGTATATTCTCGCCACACGCATCGATAACAGCCAATTGTAACCGCACACCCATATAGTCCGTCAAAACCTTACCATTAGGCAAGGTAAACGGAATCGAAGTCGCTGCAAATTCACTGCTACTTACCTTCAAAACCTTCGACGAAGAATTATTTACATCTTTCAAAGGATTATCAATCCATTCGCAAACCCCGCCCCATGCATTACCGGCTCCACCGAGCCCCGATTCAAAATCATTGACTAAAAACTTATCATTAGCACTTGCAATCAATACGAAAAATAAGAATACAGATGATAGCAATTTTCTCATGGTATATTCCTTTCTACTAAAACTTTTACAAAGGAAGTTTTTGATTCAGGCAAATACTACATCTTTTTTATCCTATACTGACACTTTAACCAATCGACCCTCAAATAATAAAGAAGGTGCACCGCTAAGCGGCACACCTTCTTTGTCTTTTTTATTATTCTTATTATTCCAGACAAACAGCACTCTCTATCGGATATGAAGTTTTATCTTTCAACCCGCTCAAAAAAGACAAAAAATCTTTTATACGAGCAATCATATTGTTTACTCCCAACGAGCTACGCCCGACCTGTACTACACCAGACATTCTATGTGTTGCATCGACAAGAGGCTGTATCTCTTCCGGCGATAAACACTGGGATATCTCGATATAAATATTTTTATCATACTCACAAGCCTTCAAAAAGAACTTGTCTTGTTCCTCTTTCGATACAGCGATAAGTACAATATCCAAATCTCTCCGGTCTAGCATTTTGCAATAATCATTATATAACAAAGGAGCCTTATCTTGAATCGATGTAATTTCTCTTTCCGCACTCTCTGCCAAAGTAGTCTTTTCGTCGAATACAGCCACACATCTAGCTTCACCGGTTGATATAAAAGTCTTCAAAACATTTACACCGATGGAATCGCAACCCACTAACCCGATATTGTAAATCGCCATAGGAGAAATATCATCTATACCTTGCGCCCGAAGCGAAACATTACCCGTTAAAAGCAAAAGCAAACAACAGAAACTTTTATACCCCATAATACCGTATAAATTTATCTGATCAAATCATAAACGGCTTGAAGAATATCTCGACGAGATTTCCCTTTAAATTTTTCTATCGTTATACCCGACATCGTGCTCCAAGATTTAGCCGTATCCCTATCCATAGGTCCGTCCAAATCGGCGACCCAATCGGTTATATACCCTCGAAGTCCCATATATTGAACCATCTCGAAATCTGGACTATCGACGGTTATATCCTTAAAATACATTAAGGTAGTTTTTTCTTTTAGCAACTCCGCTTGAATATCCTCTATATCGAGCTCTTTCACCGATTTATTCTGCTCAATCGCAAGAGCGGCAGCTATACCCGCAGCCTGTCCCAATGCCATCCAACAAGGCTCCATACGCAAAGTAGAAAAGCCTACATGAGTAGCAGAAGCAGGTACTGGAATCAACAAATTATTGACTTTTTTCGGCAGAATCACGCCAAAAGGAACCGTATAGACCGACGCTTGATAGTTAAAGAATCCGTCCAAAGCAATCTTACCTTTCTCCCGTTTATGAACAGCATGTGAATCAAGAGCATAATGACTAGCAGTAATGCTATTGCTATACAAAGGGGGACGTTTCCCTTTCGCCACGGGATAAGCATCATTCGCTGTAAAAAAATGTTCTCCATGTAAACGACGCCCCTCTCTCACATAAACTTGTCTCGGGAAATTGCCATTATCGATATACTCGTCTTTTGCCAGTCCCCATTCTCTAACATTATCTCGAAAAGCTTTCGGAAGTGCTTCATCATTTTGGGCAAACCACAATAATCCTAACGTATACTCTTTCAATCTTTGAGCAAATCTATCTCGCCATTGCCAATTTTCTTCGGGCCATTGCCAATTTTCTTCGGGTAAATCTGTCGAGATTAGAGCTAAATGCTGGTTATTTGCATCCGTTTTTCCGTTAGGTAAATCAACCATATTCGTAATTTTCGCTATTCCCCAAGGATCGCCCGGTATTTGTGTAGTTCCTCCATTTTCGATATGTCTTCGGTTAGCTACCTGCATCTCAGGAGTAACACTCAACATCTCTACTCCGGCGAATGTACCTGTATAAACGTCCTCTACCAAAGAAAGGTATTCCTTACGATTATATCTCTTAGGCTTCTCTGGCAAAATACGATTAGATGGATCATTCGTCAAACAAAGGCGATAATTATATGCCTGAATATTTCCATCGCCTTCATTAGTCGTTCCTTCTAATTCAGGGCCCAACCACAATTTATAAAGACGCCCTGCTCCTATTTCATTATATTCGTCCTTACCTTCGCGGCCTATCGAATACGGAACTCCTGCCGCTGCTCCTAAATCACCTTCATAAGTCGCATCTATAAACACTTTACCACTATACTGTTCCCATTTCTTGGTATCCCTGTTGTATATTCTGATACATTGAATCTCAGCACCGTCCATCGCAACATTCTTCGTTTCGGAATCGAATTGGCGCATGGTCAAAACAGTAATATTCTTTCTCTCCGGTTCAAGCATCTTTTCAAAAACCAAAGCCGCTACATGAGGCTCAAAATGATACCCATCGCTACAAACCTTCACCTGTTCGGAGTCTTTCCCGTATTTTTCTATATAATAATCCAGTACATGATTCACAAACTCTCGGAACAAACCGGTAGTAGCTCCCCGCGTCGCAATATCGGTAGCCCCCAATCCATTAGCGGGAAGCCCTCCAATATGTGCCGAACGTTCTAAAACCACCACTTTTTTCCCTTCTCTCGATGCTGCGATAGCAGACATAATTCCCCCCGGAGTTCCACCTACCACGACCACATCGTAATAATTGTTTTGGGCAAACAAGATAATCGGAAAGAATATAAACAAAATTTTCAACAGTACCTTTTTCATTTCAATATTGCTCTTTGGGTTCATACAAGTTTTTCAAATCGTCCATATCGAATCCACTCACAGTCAAAACAGACATGGATAACGGTAAATGTGCCATACCATCAATGATAGGTATCTCTATGGTACGACCAAATATATCAACCCCAGTCAATGACTTCGTATACTTTACCGGGATAAGTTCCTCTTTTTCATCAGCCTCTCTCCAAATACTCAGTACAGGGGCTCCGCTCTCTTTTTCATTCTCGTAAATAAAACCATAAGTTTTGCGATCTTTTGCTAAGTACTTTCCTATCGGCTTCAAATATCGATAGTTATTAACCATATTGGCGAATGCTACCGCTGCCGGCTTAACAGTCAACATAGTATTATATCGAAGTATACCGAATCCCGACTCTGGATGATGAACGCCGAAAGGCTCTTCCACCAATTCATACCAAAACATTTTTCCCGCCCCAAAATAAAGCTGTACCAAATAATTACGTACCAAATACTGGGCCTGTTGATATTCCGTTACAGGTGGGAAATGACGACGTATACTATCGGGAAGATAAGTTGTCCACCCGGTTTCGGTTACCCAAATCTCGGTCGGGATATTCCGTTTTTTAAGCATCTCTTTCTGCATTTTATAAAAGCCATCATAGAATGGAGATGTTTCGGGATATTTCCTCCACAATATATATGGGTGTATCGCTGTAAAATCGATATGATTGGCGACATCTTCCCGATTGTCGTCGAAATATTCGATCCACTCTTCCTCTCCGGGCCAAATCAATTTTATATCCCCGTTTACCGCTTTAATAGAATCATGCATCTGTTTCACCAGATCGGTAAAAGGGACACCCCAACCCTGCGGACGCCATTTCTGTCCTTGCGGATGGGGCCATCGTTTATTCCACCCTGCAAAATTACTAGGCTCGTTTTGCGACTCATAAACAAGAATACGATTCTCATTCATCTCGACATATTTTTTGATATTCGTCACATCTTCGTCCCAACGCCAGATACCATTTTCATCTTGCCAGCCATGATTGGCATCCACATAGTCTAAAATAGGCAACCAACAAATATTGTGACGGTCTAAATAATCGATAAAAGGATCGGGCGTATTTCTCGCAGTACCGATAAAATCTTTCCATCTCGCAACATCTCTGACCCAAGCAATACCCAATGCTTGCTGAATCTCGGCCACCCGCCAGTCTCCATAACGAGCATAATGAGCTCCTACGCCAAACGGAGAATCGTAATCTTTCTTCGTAAGGGTCACATCGGGTATCACGCCAAAACCTTCCTGTTTCGAGAATATGACTTTATCTCCGTGTAAAAAACTTACGCTCAAATAATAATAGCCCAATTCCGAGAACTGGAACGGAACGTAATAATACCGTTCGAAAGGACTCGACAGCGTGTACGTTTTCTTATAACCAATCGGTTTTTTATCGATATCCACTATCTCGACCACAACCTTATAGGTAATATCGTTATTTGCTTTTATAACCTTACAAACTGAATTCCCAGACTCGTTTTTATGATAAACAGCACCTAACTTATTAAATGTAATATCTATAATATTCTCCTGAGATTTCCCGAAAACTACTGTCACAGCTAAAAAAAACATCGTGACAAATCCAATTATTCTTCTCATACGGCAACATTATTATATTACTTCAACACTCTTTTCACCGGTTCATCGGTCATTGTAAATACCAAATGACCTCCACTCATTATATCCTCATGCTTGATCGTCAACCCTCTCACCGGCTTTCCATTCAATTCGACCGATTTGACATATTTATTCTTTCTGGAAAGATTCTTCGCCTCTACGACAAATGCTCTGTCTTCCGTCAACTGAATGGATATTTTATCCATTTGTGGAGCTCCTAAAACATACTCTCCACTAATCGGATCTACCGGATAAAATCCCATCGAAGAAAAAATATACCATGCAGACATCTGTCCACAATCGTCGTTTCCACACAAACCATCGGGTTTTGGTTTATAGAATCGTTCGAATATCTCTGGTATCAACTCTTGGGTTTTCCACGGTTGATCCACGTAATTATACAAATAAACGACATGATGACTCGGCTCATTCCCATGTGCATACTGCCCGATAAATCCACTGACGTCCGAGACAAAGCCTGTATTCTCGGCTATCGTATCCAACATAAACAACGAGTCCAATTTCATAGCAAAAGATTCCTTTCCACCCATTAAATCAATTAAACCCGCCACATCGTGTTGCACATGCCAAGTATATTGCCATGCGTTACCTTCGGTATAATCCCCACCGCAGCTGGCTGCATGAGACAACAAAAACGGATTAAACGGAAAACGCCATTTTCCTTTCGAGTCCTTTCCTCTCATCAACTTCGTGCCGGGATCAAATAACGATTTATATGCACTGGCCCGTTTCATAAAAAACTCATAATCCTTATCCTTACCCATTGCTTTTGCCATTTGCGCAGCACAATAATCATCGTAGGCGGACTCTAATGTCCGGGATACCGATTCTACCGTAGTTATATCAAATGGATAATAACCATATTTATCATAAGTTTCCCAATCCGATTTTTTATGACTCACCGTCAACGAAGCCTTAATCGCATTATAGGCATCTTCTGGACTAAATCCTTTAAACCCTTTTAAATAGGCATCGACAACGACAGGAACCGCATGATTGGCTATCATGCAATATGTCTCTTTATCCCATAACGTCCAAACCGGCAAATGCCCTTGTACCTTCTGATAATCCAACAAACTATTTATCATTCCGGGTACTCGTTTGGGGATCAAAATCGTATAAAGAGGGTGTGCAGCCCGATAGGTATCCCACAAAGAAAACGTCGAATAATATGTGCCTGATTTAGAAACGAACACACTGTCATTAACACCTCTATACTTTCCATCTATATCGGCAATATCGTTAGGCTGAATATACAGATGATATAACGATGTATAAAAATTTGTTTTTTGCTCTTTCGTTCCTGACACAGAAACTTTCGACAACAATTCCCTCCATAAATCCTGACTCTCTTTTTTAACCGCTTCGAAATCCCAATCGGGACTCTCAGTTAACAAAGCACTTTGAGCCCCCTCGATACCAACTGTTGAAAGAGCGACTTTTATCTGTACCGATTCTCCCGATTCTAAATCAAACTCTAAAATCATTCGTTTGGCTTTCTCCCCTTCACGAGCTGGCAATATCTCCTTCACGGTATAAGGCTTATCGAACTTTACCACATAAAAGAAATGGCGTCGTACCCAATTTTTAACTTCTTGATGTCCGGTTATAGTCCAATTATCAGGCATATTCATGTCGGCATACAAAACATGTGTTTTCAAATGGTCCTGATTATACACGACTCCACTTTGCATATCCAACAACATTCGTGCGGGCGCATCAGAATTATAAGTACATACATAATAAGTGGTACGCTGTGTCGCTGTCACCTCGACATCTATATCCGAATCGGTCAATTTCACCTTATAATATGCGGGTGATGCCGTTTGAGTCGCTTTATCATATGCACTTTTATATATGCCATTTTTCACATCTCCGCTAAAAGGGAATATCAATACATCTCCCAAATCGGGACAACCGGTTCCATTCAAATGATTTTGGGCAAATCCCATGATAGAATCGTCTGCAATATTAAATCCCGAACAGTATTTCCACTCATCGTTCCCTGTTTCTGGACTTGCTTGTATAAACCCAAATGGCACACATGCTCCGGGAAAAGTATGTCCATTATCGGCATTCCCTATAAACGGATTAACAAAAGAAAGCACGTCTTCATTTCCATCAGATGAAGAAATATTATTACATGCAGTAACCAACAAAACTCCTGATAATATCCACAATAAATTTCTCATAATATAAGATATCTAAAAAATTAGCAATTCAACCCGACAAGATTAAGACTTTATCACTTTCTGCTTTTTTATACAGTTGCCCGACTCATCGAGAACACTCAGTATATAAGCACCCGCAGGCAAGTTATCCATATCGACAGTGTAAACTTTGTCATATACTCTGCCCGAATAGACACAATTGCCCATCATATCGAACAAGGAAACTTTTCCTATTTCCGTATCGGAATAAATCGTTAAATTCCTAATTACAGGATTCGGGAATGCACGAATCTGGAAATCATCGTTTTTCATATCCTCCACAGAAGACTCTGGATGTTCCCCTATTTCAATAATATAAGGATGATTGGAGATATCCAACTCTATTGAATTCACATTGTTCAATACCATTTCGGGAGCAGTCCCCTTAGTCGGATTATAAACCCATACCTCGTCATAAGTTTGATCAAAACCGACAGTTATCCGATCGCTACCACCTTCATACTTCTCTCCCCAGATGACCAATTCAAAGGTCCCGTTATTCTTTTGGAGCAATAAATCATGAACAGTTATCGTGCGGCCTGTAATAGAATAAGTTAATTCACCCGGTTCGTCAATATCTTTATCATCTTTTAGAATAGTCGTTAGATTATGAAGATAATGAGCCGATTGTCTCGGATTATAAAACTTATCGTAAAAACCGAAACTTTGGTTTCCCGATTCATCTCGTCGGTCGGTCAGCAAATACATGGCCGTGTAATCAAATCCCTGAGCGAATTGCGCAAGATAAAGCGACATATATAATAATCCCTGCATCTCTTCCGTCACAGCATCGCTTATCGTAGACCCAGTTTCAGTTGTGACACGGGGTAACGCCTCTAACTCCTCATCGGTCAAATACCCTTTGTATTTATTTAACCACGTCACACCGAAATGCCGATACAGCACATCGCAACCCGGTGGCACATTCGTACTCGGCTCAGCGGCTCTCCATGTCTGATTATTTTGTGGAAACTTGAAACTCGGATGATTAAAATAGTTGTGTAAATTAGCGACATCGGCAAAAGTTACTCCTCTGAATTCCTCGGGAACTGCCATATCGTCCTCTGGAACTTTGAGATACTGTAACCCGACATTTTCTCCCGAAGCTCCACCATACGTAAGGCTCCAAACCGGATAATTATACCCGTCTTTCCCCAACACGGGATCGGCTTTCACATCTTCATACAACTTCTTCTGCATACGAGCCACCGGCTTCCAATTATTTTTTCCTTCTTTATTCCCTCCGCCGACTTCTCCTTCAAAAATTACATACCAATTTCTATTATTAGGCTCGTTGTTCCCTTCGATCGCAATAATTGCGTCCGGAGAGGTCGCATCGATAATTCGCTTGACATTATTTATTAAATTGGGAATATTCCGTTCCTGTCCCCCGGCTCCCAGCCCTGCACTGAATCGAATACCGGCATTATCATACAATTGTTTATACGAAGCTATCGACGTGCCGGCTCCCGGTAACGAAGTCTCCGGCAGATTAGTAAGTGAACTCACACTGCCCCCCACACTCGTACGAATCCACCGAGCACCCAAATATCGCATAATCTCCTCGGTGGTATTCACATTTTCACCCCTACTGTTTATCGATGTATTCATGCCAATGGAATTGAGAAACCGATTGGCCGGCACAGCTTTGAACGTTCCACTTATATCTTCAACCACCTCGTAAGGACACGGTGACAAACTATTAAAATCAATCAGGCTGGTCGACCGCCCCAACTGTACCGTGGCTTCTTCGTTCAATATACCAGCCATTTCATAATATTTGATTTTACAAAATCCGATAACATTGTCATCAGAGGGCTCTTCTGGTATCGCACCGTTATCTAAAATAGAAACATTACCCCCTAAATGTTTTAAAGAACCAAAACCGTTCAATCGCTGCAAAGACCGATTATTCGTCAGCACCAAATCTCCTCCGATATAAGTCAAAGGCATGTTCTCTGTATTATCCCCATTGGTGAAATAATAAAGACGACTACACCCATCGACCACAAAATCACCTTCTACTTTTTCCAAATAAGGGAATATCTTTTGTGGTTTATTCATTGCAGTGGTTATATTGGTCAACTTCAAATCGCCCTGTACCTCACGTATCTTCGAAAAAGATTTATCAAGATGTGCCGTAGCCGCCCCCGTCATGACTTGGGGACAATTTTCTATAATAAAATCGCCATGAATAACCGAGAACTTATCTTCATCGGCAAATGCATCCATATCGCTCAATACAGGACAATCCCTAAACACAAAACCGGCTTCACTACAATCGATCACATCTATCAACCCTGTTGTAGTAGTCAATTGAGAAAGACCTTCCATCGTCAACGTTCCCGTAATTTTCTTTACTCTATCGGTCAATTTCAAAATCTCTGACTCTGGAATCATCTCGCTTCCCTCCGGTTCAATCAAAGTCAAATTCTCAACAGTCTCTTCCACCGAACCGGCCGTAAACTCCTTTAACTCCGAAAGCCCATTCAACGTGTAACTGTTTTGGGCGGCAACAAATCCGCACATTACATACGGAATAACCAACACCCTAAAAATACTACTACATATCTTTTTCATCGTATAAAAATTAAATTATCTGTTTAATTACTTTTCACAGAAACCGTATTGGTTACCGTAACCGTCTCGCCTGTAATCCCCCTTACCGTCAATGTTACATTATAATCGCCAACAGCTCCATATTGATGTTTCGGATTAATTTCATGCGAAATCGCCGACCCATCTCCAAAATCCCAAGAGAAAGGCTCCTCGCCCGAAAAGAAATCCCAATAAAGAGAAGAATTAGTAAATACGAACGTATCGAATGAGCTACCGTCGAGTTGTGTAGTAAATGTAGCTACTGGTATCGTTATTTTCGTATCAATCAATATAATGCCTGTATTCAGCTGTTTATTCACACGATTATTCTCATCAGAAATCACAATACCCATAGCATACTTTTTAGGAGCATCTTTTCTCAAAAAATCCAATGCCACGGAGACATCAAAAGTCGTTTCGTTTTTCCCATCGGGTATTTGGATATTTTGTGGTATTTGAAGGACATATTCAGAAGGCAAAACTTCCACATCGGTCAAAACACCATTATCTATCAAAGTTTGAACCGTATCCGTATTCAACATTACCGAAACATTTACAGAGCCTTTAATAGTTTTTCCCGTACCCGAACGATAAATACCCAACGGAATAACAAAGGCATTATCGGCGTTCCTCACTGTATATTTCATCGGTTGTCCCGGCGTAGGAGAAACCCACGCCGTCGATGCTCCTTCTTCAATCGTATAGATACCGTCAGGTGAAATACTCCCATTAACAGCAATCGGTAAATAAACCAAAGATTCGGGATAAGGAATATCTACAATTTCATCGTATTGACATGATGTAGCAAACAAAAAGCAAATTGCAGTCACAAGTAAAAGACGATTTTTTATCATTGATTTCATCTTATTTCGTGTTTATTAGTTATTATCTCTTTACCAAAGTGGATTCTGTACCCAACCGGTCGTATTAAGATCGGCCTGAGGAATCGGATATAAATACATTTTCGGTTCGAATGTTCTTTTTTCCACCTCAATGGGTTTATATTCGAACTCTTCATCTGAAATTTTCGTTATTTCCACGCCCCGAAGCGGTGCGCCCAATGTCTCTGGCGCAATCATCCAACGACGCACATCCCAAAAACGATGATCCTCGAAAGCCAATTCCACCCGACGTTCGTTCCGAATCTTTTCTCTCAACTCCTCTTTCGATATAGCCGTAGGTACAGCCGGCATTTCAACACCGACTCGATTCCTCACTTGATTCAAAGCCCTGACGGCATTTAACCGGTAACCAACATTACCCGTAGGCCCATAAGCCTCATTCATGGCTTCTGCATAACTCAATAAGATTTCGGCGTATCTCATTATTACCCAATGATGCACACTCGTACGGTTCTGCAACAAATCTAAATTAGGATCTATGAATTTATAAATATAATAGCCGGTACGCGTGGCATGAATAACACCCTTTCCATCTCGACCGCCGGTCCATGCTTCGATCGTACGATCCTTGAATTCCACGTTATTCGTCAAAATCGACATCGCTAACCGAGGGTCTCTATTGGCATAAGGATTGGACTTATGCTCCGGATTATTCCAATCAAACGGAGTACCGTCAATCATCTCATAAGCATCCACCAAATTCTGTGAAGGCGTATTCCCGCTCTGTCCCAAATTATATCCAACCGGATAATTATTCTTTTCAAAAGTATTGGTCGAACCGTATCGTCTGTCGAATATTATCTCACCATTCTGATAATCCCGTATTAAACGATACTCGTCCATCGGATATTTATTTCCCAAAGTCGTAATAAAATCGTTACAAGCCGCAGCGGCCTCCTCCCAACGTTCTTGCTGGCTCTTCCCGTCTTGCATGGAAATATATTCTTTATGAGTATAACCGGGAGCCCACTCCTCTGGCTTATTAAACAAATCGCTAGCCGCATAAAGTAAAGCTCTACACTTCAACCCCATAGCAGCTCCTTTCGTTGCACGACCCAAATTATTGGCAACGTCGGTCATTCTATCGGGAGCCTGTAAAACTGCCGCAGCCGAGTCGCACTCACTGACAATAAACCTTATACAAGCAGATAAGGAATCTCTCGAAAAAGTCGACAAATCGGATTTCAAACCCAGCGGTTCCGTTATAATAGGAACACCGCCATACCGTTTCACCAATTCGAAATAATAGTAAGCTCTCAAAAAACGAGCCTCATATTTCCATCGATGAATATTATTCAATCGATTCTGATAATCTTGCTGTTTTGTAGGGTCATATTTCAAATAATCCAAATCGACCTCGTCAGATTCTTTCAAAAATAAATTCGCAGCAAATATTCCTTCAAAGTTACGTTCCCACGCCGATCCGTCTGGATTATTATTGGCATTCCAGCTACCTACGTTAAAACCATGAATAGAAGCTGTTTCCAAAGTATATTCAGCCTCGTCGCTCGCAGCCGCCATCATTGCACCGTCCAGATAAGAAAGGCCGTCTGGCAAATAAGAATAAAGACCTATCGATCGAGCCAATGTATTATTATACGAAACATTAGCAAACTCTTCTGTTAAATTAGTCTCCGCCTTAGGATCGAGGAGATCGTCACACGAATAGAAAACTACCGAAAACAATAGCCCGACAATAACCGGAATCTTATATGGTTTCATAATACTTAATTTTAATATTAAAGTTGAACACTAAGTCCTAAACTCACCGTCCTCATTGCCGGATAACCGGTCATAGTCTCCGGGTCGGTAAATCCGTCCATATGGTCTAACGAGAACAAGTTAGTCCCATTCATGAAAACTCTTACTCCTTCAATTTTTATCTTTCGAGTCAAATTCTTCGGAATTGTATACCCTATCTCCAAAGAACGAAGTTTCAAAAAATCACCGTTCTTCTGCCAAAAAGAAGAAGACTGATAATTGTTCAGATTATTGGAGGCCGAAAGCCGAGGATAAGTAGCTGTCGATTTTGTATCCTCTGTCCACCTATTCAGTGCAATAGAAGAAATCTGTCCATCATTCTGGAAGGCTTCGAAATATGAGCCGCTCCAATAAACCGACCGATTCAAAGCTCCTTGAAATAAAACATCGAAATCAAAACCCTTATATGTCAATCCCGCATGCAAACCCAAAGTACACTCAGGGACATCGGTATAACCTATGGCTTTAAAATCTTCCGAATCGATTCTTTTATCGTTATTTAAATCGGCATACTTCAAATCGCCCGGTTGAACCGCTGCAACAGTCTGCTTCGGCGAACTATCTATTTCGTTTTGGTCGTTAAAGAACCCCAGTGCTTCTAACAAAAACGGTTGATCAACCCTATGCCCGGTTCTATACTGATAAGCATAATTTTGAGGAGCCTCGGCATTATACAATATTTTATTTCTTGCAAACCAAGCACTTGCCTCCACAAACCAGGTCAAATCTTTGGTTTCTTTTCCGGTATAACGCACCACAGCCTCGAATCCTTGGTTACTCACCCGCCCTATATTCAATTCAGGACGCTTGAATCCTACAAAACTAGGAAGTACATCATACGGCATCGTCAAAATATCATATCGCTTTTCTTTGAAATAATCAGCCGTAATGCTTAATCTATCGAAAAGAACGGCATCGATACCGATATTAAATTTTCTGTCTTTTTCCCATGTAGCATCTGGATTGGCATAATAATTCTGAACGTAATAATACGATGCAGCATTCGACTGACCGAGATAATAGTTTCCACCTGTATAATACTGATTATACGGGAATCTTGTAGATCCGTTATCTTTATTCCCTGTGAGTCCATACGAAGCCCTCAATTTAAGGTAATCTACTATTTTGTTACCTTTTAGGAACTCTTCATTAGAAATCACATACCCCAACGATCCGGCCGGAAAAAATCCAAAACGTTTTCCGCGTGCATAATTATCGTTGCCCGAGTAAGCAAAGGAAAACTCTGCAACGTACCGCTTATCGTAAGAATAAGTCAAGCGACCACCCGAAACGATATCCTTATACGGTAAATCGGTAGATGATACGTTATATTCCTCATAACCACCCATCAACATAGCATCCACATGATGCTCTCCGAAAACCCTATCATAGTTCACAAAACCATGAACGACAAAATTCCGCCATTGATTATACGCACTTTCGCTTATAGACATAGAAGAGGTTTCACCAAACTGTTGTCCGGACATATCATATCGGGCATAATCCCTAGATGCTATGGTATACGATTTATATATCGTATTGAAACCGACCGCTCCCGAAATACTCAACCCCGGGGTAATCATACCCAAATCGCCTATTAACTTAGCGGACAATTGTGCAGATCGCTTATTCGTAGAATAATATCCTGTTTCTGTAATCTCTGCCCACGGATTATAATAGGCAGAATTACCTCCTATTTGGCCATTTTCATGATAAATCGGAAACGCATTGGGCGGAAGTTTTGCAATTAAATTGAATACATTCGTACTATATTCACCGCTTACGTCATTCCTTACTCGCCCAGGATTCACACGATCCTCTACACTTCCCCCCAAAGTAAATTCCGAAGAGATGCGTTTCGACAATTTCACATCGACATTCGTCCTGAAATTATATCGCGTATACGAAAAGTCCTTCGTATAATCCGACTCTTTTTCTGTACCCTTATATAATCCCTTATTCGTCGCGACATTCAATAAAACGAAGTATCGTACGACATCGGAACCACCTCTTGCCGACAAATCATAGTCGGCAAGAGGCGAAAGAGTTCGAAGCAGTTGATTATACCAATTCACATTCGGATACCTATATTTATCCGTTCCATTCTTATAAGCCTCCAAATCGGCAGGAGAATACACCTCAGAGCCCGGACCTAAATCGTTAACCATAGCTTCGTTGTATAACTGGGCATAGTCATACGATCCTAAAAAATCCGGTAACCTCATGGCCTGCTGCATACCGAAGCGAATGCCCAGTTTCAGTTCCAAAGGTGCATTCACACCTCTCTTTGTCTTTACAAGCAATACACCATTGGCAGCCTTATTCCCATATATCGCCGCAGAGGCAGCATCCTTTAACAAATTAACCGACTCTATTTCCTGAGGCGTCAACTGTTGAAATAATTCCAACGTAGAAGGGAAACCGTCAATTATAATAGTAACGTCCCGCCCTGTTCCAAACGTGCTTATACCGCGAGCATGCAACGTAGGGGCATCGTTCCCGGGCTCTCCACTCTGTTGACCCACTGTAAGTCCCGGAAGTCTCGCATATAAAGTATTTGCAACATTCGTGGTAAACGACTTCGACATTTCATCTCCCTTTACAGAAGATATCGCACCTGTCATTTCCCATTCTGCCCGCTCTCCATAAGCAATCGGAATCATTTTCTCAGAAAACGTCGAATCGGTATGAACCACCTGAGCAGATAAAAGCCCAGTAAACAACAAACCTTGAACCAGCAAAAATATTTTATTCTTCATGAGGCAATCTTTCTTTATCTTCATGTTGATCATAGTACATCTGAATTAATAACCTGGATTCTGTATCAAATATCCCTTATTAACCTCGTTCGTAGAAAACGGGTGCAAATACATTTTTTTCGTAAATGTACGGTTCTCATACAAATAGGGCGTATAGCGGAACTCTTGCGGACTCGAATTAATCCAATAAATCTTAATGCCATACATAGCTCCACTCATCACTCCTTCTTGCTCGGCAATCATCCAACGACGCACATCCCAAAAACGATGGTTATCGAACGCTAATTCAATAGCTCGTTCATTACGAACCAATTCCCTAAAATCGGAATAGATTCCACTACCCGACAAAATAGCCGGTTGTCCCGAACGCTCGCGAATAATATTTATAGCCTCTCTTGCCGAATATTTATAACCATGTTTATCGTCCGGTCCATAAGCCTCATTCATAGCCTCGGCAAAATTCAAATAAATTTCGTTCAATTGGAAAAGTGTAGAATTGGGAACAGGCTCTTGGTTATCGGGACGCATGATAGACGGAGAGACTAACTTATGCAACCAAAATCCTCCATAACAATCCTTGATATGCTTGCCGGCCGCAACGCCCAGTTCTTCATTGGCTTCCCAAAGCTGAACCTCGGGCGTCTGTGAATTCCACCAAGATAAATTATATGCGATAGTCTGTGCAAAACGTCTATCCAAATTTGCCAACTTCGCTTGTAAATCATCGCCACCGTTCCATTCGACCTTATTACCATCACGATCTTCATACTTACGCACAAAGTTCAACAAAGGCGTCGTCCCGTTTGTACCCGAACTACCGGCAATAATCGAGCCCGGAATAATACCCGACCACGGACGATTCCAACAACCCATACCCTGAGCGGCCTTCTCGGCTAAAATAATCTCGGGATTATCATACACCTCCCAACTATATTGATAATTGGCATCCACTCCCTGATCGGTAATCAAATAACAACCATTCGTTTCCGCCCAGCGAATGCAAGAATCGGCAACTGCGGCAGCACGCTCCCACCACACCATATTTTTAGGTTCGTTCAAACAAATGAGATTATTATTCGTCCCAAAATCCATATAAGGCTCGTTGGTATTAAACAACGGACTAGCTGCATAAAGCAATACCTTAGACTTTAACGCCAACGCTACTCCCTTATGAACACGCCCCCTCAGATTCTGCAAAGCATTATCGAGCAAAGCCGGATAAGCCTCGTCAATATCCTGCAAGATGAAAAAAAGCATCTCCCTTAAACTGGCACGAGGTATTTTCAAATTATCGTCCAACTGCAAGCGTTCCCGAATAATAGGCATCCCGCCATAACGCTTCATCATCTCAAAATAATTCAACGCTCTTATCAACTTAGCCTCGGCTATCAACTGGTCTCTATATTCAGGAGTAATATCTGGGACATCATAAATCCTGTCCAAAAGAACCGTTATCTTCCTGATAGCTACAAAACGATAATCAAATCGAGAATCATCGGTACGATTAGCCGAGATAGAACCCTCGTTCCACCAGTTCATGCGATACCAGTTGGCACACGTCTCGGCCTCGTCGCAAGCTCCGGCGAAAATGTTCTCGTCCCTATTGGAATAAACATTCGAGTTCGCCGAAGCATACCCCAAATTAGAATGGATACCCATCTGATAAATACTCGTTAAGAATGTCTCCACTTGTGTTCTCGATGAAAATATAGTATCTTCTGTCACATCTCCTCCCGGCGGTTTTTCCAAATAGTTTCCCATCATATCTTCGCACGATACGACAGCGACCGGCAACACCAGAACTAATAAGATTAGTAAGGGAGAAACAAGCTGTTTAAGCCTTTTCAAATTTATATTCTTCAAATACATGGTATAATATTTTAGGTCGTTACTATCCAATTAAAAATTAACATTGAGCCCGAAGTTGAATACCCGTGTAACAGGATAAGGTTCGCTATTCGTCACTCCGGCATTGGCGACTTCGGGATCCTGTCCGGGTAACATATCAGTCCATGTCAATAAATTGCTTCCATTTACATAGATTCTGATCGAACCGATACCTGCTTTCTTCAAAGATTCTTGTCTGAATGTATAACCGACTTCTACGTTTTTCAAACGGAGGTATGAAGCATCTTCCAACCAATAAGTCGATGTCAGGTAATTATGTCCTACTCCATTCACACCATAGCGAGGATAAACGATTTTCTGGTTATTGACAAAACGCTCGTAACTCCAACTCTTCAACAAATCACGATTAGCTCCCGTATATTCGTAAAAGCCCCGCATAATACGACGAGAAGGCATATTAGACACGTGAGTCGCCCCCTGAAACAGCAATGAAATATCGAGATTTTTATAAGACCCTCCTAATGAAATTCCATACATGATTTCCGGGAAATTGGAATAACCGATAGGAACTTGGTCATCGTCATTGATTTTGCCGTCACCATTAATATCCACATAACGAACATCTCCCGGCTGTATCTTATTATTATTGTTAGCCATCACATACTCGGGTCGTCCTGCGGCATTTACCTCTTCCCAAGAGTTGAAAATTCCATCGGCCACATAACCGAAGAATTGCCCGTAACGTAATCCTGTCCGATAGAGATAATCTTCATTACGGATAACTTCGTCTTGTTCCAAAATTTTATTATGGGCATACGTAAAATTAGCTTTTACAAAATAGCTCCAATCACCGATACGATCGCCGATAGATATTTCTCCGTCCCAACCAGAATTTCTCATACGCCCCATATTATAAGCCGGAAGATTCGATGCCGAAATACCGATGATAGTAGGAACCGTATTACGGTTACAAAGGATATTATCCCGATGCTCCATAAAGTAATCGAACGTTAAACCGATGCGATCTCCCCAAAATTTAACATCGGCCCCGACATTCCATTTGATTGCTTTCTCCCATGTCAAATCAGGGTTACCGGCCTTACTCTCGTTAGACCCCACATATCCCACATATGACGAACCCACTTCTCCAAAATAATACGAATTACTGCCCGTATAGGTATATACCGACGGTAAATATAAAAAGCGGTCTCCACCGATTTTATCGTTACCTACGGTTCCATACGACCCTCTTATTTTCAAGAATGACAAGACTTCATTTCGGGGGAAATAAGGCTCCTCGGTCAAAACCCACCCCAACGAATACGCAGGGAACCACCCAAAACGTTTGCCTGGGGCAAAATTCTCAGTACCATTATATCCTACGTTTACTTCGGCCAAATAACGGTTGCCGTAATTGTACGTAACCCGACCGACCAATCCTTGATAACCATTAGGAATATTATACTTTAATGTAGGATTATAATATTTCCCTTGATTGTACAAGACCAATCCCGTTACCGTATGCTCCCCGAACTTGCCAGTATATTCCGCTCCGATTTCCGAATAAATGCGTATATTCCTGCTATTTGTTCCTTGATAAGTCAATTTCCTGGGATCGGTAGACGGAACAAAAATCAACTCATCGCCGGCTCTTCGCAAGTCATAGGTTATTCCACGGTCATTATAGGTCTTCGTTTCTGTACTATAACTCTTGTAAGAAAGAGCTCCACGCAAAGAAAGTCCTTTCAATAAATAATCCATTTTATACGTGAACCGTCCCGATAAATTCAAATTATTTTCATACTTCGATTTCCAACCTCTCGTATAAGGACTGGCAGGATTTCGCCCGCTACCGAATACATCGGTTATCGTCACAACCTTGTTGTCAATCACTCCCGGTGCAGCATTAGACGGTGTCGAATTCAACGACTCCATAATTTGTCCTGTACTCCAATTGGGGTTCTGCAAATTTCCCATCTGGTTAGAAATATCTAAACTCAACAACAGATTTTTCGTAACATTTATATCGAAATTCGAACGCATATTATAGCGTCTGAATGCAATTTGATAGCTATACCCCGGGTCATATATACCGGTATCCAACATACCGTTCTGCGTAAACACACCCAATGAAACAAAATATTTCACCCGCTCGGTTCCCCCGCTCACATTAAAGTTTGTCTGAGTCTGAGTCGAGAAATCCTTCAACATATAATCATACCAATTGATATCTGGATAAAACAGAGGGTCAGAACCGGTTCGATATGCTTCGATAGCTTCCTCCGAGTAACGTGGAATATACGATAACTGAGAATAATAATCGTAAGCCTGAGCCTCATTATAAGCCCTTGCATATTCATACGAATTCATCGGTTCGGGCAAAAACGGGAAATTCGTGATAGCGACATTTGTCGAAAAACTAATTTTCGGTTTTCCCAACTCACCACGCTTTGTCGTAATCAAAATAACACCATTCGCACCTCTCACACCATATACAGCAGTCGCCGAAGCATCTTTCAAAATAGACAACGACTCCACTTCGTTCGGGTCTATATCGTTCAAGTTATTCACTTCGATACCATCTACCATTATCAAAGGATTCTGCGATTCCGCATCACTGGCGAAAGTACCGACACCACGTATACGCAACGTAGACATGTCTTGCCCCGGTTCACCGCTTCGTTGCACACTCAACAATCCGGGAATCCTACCGCCGAGTGCATTGCTAATATTAGCTTGCGGCGATTGTAAAAGATCCTTTGTGGTTACCATAGAGATAGAACCGGTAACCGTTTCTTTTTTCTGTGAACTATAACCGACAACAACGATGTCGTCCAACGTATTGGCAACCTCCTCCAAAACAAATTGGAACCGGGTCTGTGAACCGACCTTTACCTGCTGAGGATTATATCCTATATAAGAGGCTTCCAATACATCTCCGGGGGAAACTTCCAGCTTAAATGCCCCGTTTATATCGGCCATAGACCCAATCGTCGTCCCCAATACCCGAACACTGGCGCCAATCAACGGTTCGTTATTGGCATCGAAAACGGTTCCCGTAATCTGTATCTTATTTGACTTTACAGCCTGAGCCTTACTTTTCGGCGACGATTTCTCTACCAGAAATAAACTCACTTGACGTTTATTCTTTATTTCATAAGAAATATTCGTTGTACTGAAAATCTGGTTCAAGACAGTAACAACCGGCGTGTTATTGACTGTAACATTCACCCTTTTAGACAATTCGGAATTCAAATTATCCGTATAGAAAAAAACATAATAATTGGTCGACTTCTCGATTTGAGACAAAACACTTTTAATAGGAACATTTCTCAAATTGAGAGATACATTGGTTTGCTGACCCCATGCATACGGGAACATACCCAGCAAAAAAAGTAATAGAATCGAACGTTTCAATTTATTACAGAAATGCCCTCTCCCATACATTCCAAATAGATTTTTCCAAGGTAACATAAGTTTTTCTGTATTAGTAGTTAACAAGTTTTATAATTAACTTCTCTTCTTCAATAAAATAGTATTTCCGTTCATTTCATACGACATGGGAACCGTTTTAGAATCGGCCTTTTCCAATGAAATCGTACGGGAAATAGTTTCCAATACGTCTTTCGGATCATCGAACAAAACCAACTTTCCACTGCATTTCAAATCTTTAATATCCTTTTCGCAATCGATATAAAGGTCATAATGTCTGGAAATTTTCGCCAATATCATCGACAACGGCTGGCTGCGGAATTGAAGCAATCCATCTTTCCAACTGATAAAATCATACGTATTCGCCGCAGTAATATCCATAGAGTTGCTCGCCAAAGTCAGCATATGGTCTGGTTGCAAAATTTTCTTTTTCGATTCATCATTCGATTGAACCTCGACCAATCCTTCAACCAAGACAACAGACTGAGCTAACTCATCGTGATAAGCCATCACATTAAATCGAGTACCCAATGCCCTCACACTCATTTCCGAAGTTTTTACAAAAAATGGCCTTTCGGCATCTTTGGCAATCTCGATATAAATTTCGCCATCGACATATACTTCTCGTTTATTCTTCTCAAAAGTTGTCGGAAAACGAAACGTCGAGCCCGAATTGACCCAAACCTTCGAACCGTCTTCCAATACCAAATGAGAAGCTCTGCGACCCTTAGGCACGATCAATTCATTATATTCGACTTTACTATCGTTTACATCTACTGCATATCGTTCGTCCTGCTGGTTTATCGACGAAATAGTCGCCTCGCCGCCTCCATACAACACATCGTCCCCCTCTTCAAGAGGAATCGTCCTTTCCCCGGCAATGACCAATCGGGTATCTTTCTCAAAATTAGATCGGTTCTTCTCTATCGTCGCTACTTGATTATCGGAAGTAAAAGAGTTAAAAAAAGAATAAACACCCACCGAAAGTAAAGCGACGACACATGCCGCTGCAAAAATTTTATAAAAGCCCACATACAAACGATGCCTCCGTATCGATTTCACTTGATCGTTGACATGTTCCAAAAGTTCCAGCTTCTCCTGCTCGGAATAAGTTTCATCATCGAATGTCATAGACGAAAGAAGTTGTTTCGCCGCTTCAATTTCTTGTTTTTTCTCAGGATTCTCTAAAACATAATTATCCCAAAATTCAACATCGTCGTCGGTCAAAAGCAAAACACTTCTTAAAAACGAATCATCTTTAAGAAAATCAAGAATATTATATTCTGCCCTTGTTTTCATCTCTATCGTTTGGATATATTTTTTTCAAATTTCTTTTATTATACAGACGACAAAATCCATTTTTTGTCCCCTCTTTTTCCAATTTTCTTTACCATAAACAGATTATTATAAAAAGAAAAGCCACTTTCAACTTTCGCATTTTACCAATTGCTCTCGACACGGCTTTTCTTGAAGACTGTATGGTCATGTGCATAAGAGAGGCGATCTCTTCATACTCCAACTCATGAATGAATCGCAGGTATATAATCTCCCGTTGTCTACCGGTAAGAGAACTGAGTAATTTATTCAATTTTCCTTCTATTTCTTTCTTATCCTCCTCGGCTATCAACTCATTCAATATATTCCATTTTATAGTGAATTTATATTGATAATCATCTATACTACAAGTATCTACCGATACTTTCAACATATCTAATAAATTATTCTTCAAAGACCTGAATAAATAATATTTCAAGTTCCTCACTTCGCTAAGGTTCCTCCGATTAAGATATAGTTTAACAAAGACATCTTGAATGGCATCTTTCAATACTTCTTTTTCAAATCCCAAACTTCTGCCATATTGCAAAAGAAGATCGACATACTTATTATAAATAAAAGTGAATGCCGCATCATCTCCATCGACAAATCTTTGAAAAACGACCTCATCCATTGTTTCTGTTATTTTTCGATAAATTTAAAATCTAACACTACAAACCCAATTTCCTCGAAAAAAGGACTGCACCGGATAGTGGTGCAGTCACTCTTCCCAAAAACTATTTATATACAAATACCATCTTCGAGACTTCATATCTCCGGGAGACATATATCTTCTTTATCAAATAAATTCCTGTGGATTGAGGTTTTTCTAACCGAAGGCCCGACAAGGTAAAATATTGAATTTCTATTACAGGCTCATCAGACTCGATAAAACTCGATTCTACGGAACTCGGAAGCCCGTCATATTCATAAGCGCCCATATCCACTGTTCCATTAACAACCCGCTCTTTTCCGGCTAAATCTTTATCATAATCGCCAATAGCCTCGTTATTTCCCGCATTTATCGCCGGACTCGAAGATTGAAGCATATAAGTTCCATCGACAAACTGAGGTTCGGCATTGAGATTGCCTACACCGCCCTCGGATTCAGGCCATATCGTATATGTAACTTCCGCCGTCGATTCGGGTCCCAGAAAAACGTTAGATCCGGCTGGTGTCGATTCAGACCGAGCGACATTATCGACAACGATACAATTCACAACCTCCGAACTGCCTTTATTTCCAAACCCTATACCACCGCCGCGGCCACTCGTCGCATCGTTTCCTACGACCGTACAATTTATTACATGAGCCACAATCTCTTCCCCAGCCGGTTCGGTTACCATGCTACAATCTATTCCGCCTCCATAATTGGCATTATTGGCCGTCCCGCCAATTTTATTGCCCTCGACCAAACAGTTCACGACATAGCCCGTTTTAATCGAAACACCACCTCCATTATTACCTCCTGTCGATGTATTGTTCGATTCGTCTGCGACACAATGATTATTTCGTATAATGGAATTCAATAAATACCCACCATCTAAACAGACTCCGCCTCCGACACCCGGTTTCTTTCCATCGGCTGCTATGGCTATATTATTCTCAACGATACAATTCTTTACGATTCCGCGAGCATACACGCCTCCGCCCACACCTTTAATGGAGCCATCGGTTTTTGATCCATAATTATCGTGGACGATACAATATTCTATCATTCCATCGGGGTGGTCGATATAAACACCACCGGCACGACCTGCGGCTCCCGCAGTAGAATTATAAGCATCCCCACCCGATATATCGAACCCTACAAAGTAAGACGCCGTCTTAAAATACAATACCCGGCGACCACTGCCTTTCAAAAAAGTCTCAATATTGTCCAACTGATAAGAAACAGGTTTTTCACTCTCTGTACCCTCACAATTTCCATACACCTTCACATCGGCTCTATTACAAGTAAAACTGGCCCCCTCTGGAGCTACGTATGTTCCTTTCTTTACAAAGATTTCGTCTCCCTCCGACAATTTGGTCGACGTCAATATTGCATTCAACGAAGTAGAGGTTTCCCAACTCAATCCGTCACTGTCTTCACTACCGTCTGGAGTAACAAAATATTTTACAGCATATGCGCTTTGAAATGAAAATACTGTAAAAACTAAAAAGCTAAGTAGATTTGTTTTCATGATATAAAGATTTAACGGTGACTGAAAAAGGGGTATTCGGCAAGCAATAGCCTGAGACGATATCGGAATTCCCTACCGAATACACCCAAACAAAACATCGAAATATTTATTTAATCGTGATGAACACCTTCTCGGTAATTATTTGCTTCGTATCGAAGGTCTTCTTAACGATATAAAGTCCTGAAACACTGGGATAAGTAACCTCTACACCCTGCAACGTGTAATACTGAGTACGTACCACTTCTCCCTCTTGAATTTCAACATCATCTATGGCACTACCGTCCGTTACCTCATAAGCACCTAAATCGACCGACGCACCGAATATACGGGCATTACCAGCCAAATCGGTATCATATCCTTCGATAGCAGGATCATCACCGGCATCGATACAAGGGCTACCTTCTGCCAAACGATAATTTCCTCCTGCTACATCGACAAATTTTGGATCGGAAGTAATTGCGCTGGCACTGACCGTTTTTTCAGGTACACAAATGGCTCCGATAGTCACTCTTTCCGGTAATTTACCATCTGTTTGAGGGTTACCGAAACGAATATTGGCATTACCTGTACCATAATCGTCTTCACGACATGTATTGTTCCATGCGATACAGTTGGCAACAGTAGCAGTCATACCGTCGGCATTTGTCGTCTGAAATCCGATACCGCCACCCAATCCTTGAACATGGTTCTTCGCAACGGTACAGTTAATCACATAAGCATCTTTTTCAGTACAACAGACGCCTCCACCTACCGATTGATTATTCAGCGACCCATTCACCGAATTCCCGACAACAAGGCTATTAATTAATTTACCCGACTTGATGGCGATACCGCCTCCTTGACTTTGGAAAGAATCCCCATCGTCGGTTGGAGTCGTACTGTTATTACGAATGATACAATTCAATACAATGGCATTATCGGGATTACACCCATTTCCCTCGGTTGCATCCAAGCAAATACCGCCTCCGATACCCGTAGACCAAGTTTTCGACGTATCTTCCCACGGAGCAGTAGTCGCAATGTTGTTTTCAATAATACAATTTTCCAACCTACCATTCAAGACATAAAGGCCTCCGCCAACACCTTTTAGAGCTTTCCCATTGGAACCTAAAATATTTTTAGAGCCATCGACACCTATATTATCATGAATATTGCAATACTTCAAAGTTGCCCCTCCATCATTAATATAGACACCACCGCCACGACCGACTCCTGTGGTCTCCGTCGATGCATCTCCACCAGATATATCCAGTCCATAAATTTCCGATGCCTTTCCGTCCAAATAAAGTACCCGTTTTCCTCCGGGACCCTTCAAAAAAGTTTCGAGCCCTTCGGCTGTCGTATACGTAGGCGGTTCGGTTTCCGTGCCGACACAATTCCCATAAACTTTGGCAGCAGCCCTCAACTTAAAACTACCCGTATACGTCCCCTTAGCGACAAAAACTTCGTCACCGGCAGCGGCCCAACTAAGAGCATCTTCCAAACTGGCAGCACTACTCCACGATGTTCCATCGCCCGAACCGGATTCTGTCACATAAATAACATCGGCATTCATTGTCGAAAAACCTCCGGCCAGCAATAACGCTCCCACTAGTAAAAATTTTTTCTCCATGTCATTTAAATTTAAGATTAGTAAATATTACTATTATTTGAGACGATGGGTATAAAATTTTATACCCATCATTCTCAAACTATTTTCTAAGTTTTTTATTTATTCACCATACTATTTCGAAAGGCTCGAAGTCATTTGACCGAAATAAAGTTTTTTTCAACAACTACTTTCTTGGTATCATACGTCTTCTTGACAATATAGAGTCCCGATACAGACGGGGAAGTCACTTCGATTCCCTGCATCGTGTAATACTGAACACGAACGATTTCATCGCCATTAGTTTCGGCGGTTTCTATGGCACTGCCGTCATTAACTTCATACGGGCCTAAATCAACAGCTGCTCCAAAAATACGGGCATTACCGTCCAAATCGGTATCATACCCTTCGATAGCGGGATCATCGCCGGCATCGATACAGGGGCTACCCTCAGCTAAACGGAAATTACCGTTCGCTGCATCAACAAACATAGGATCGGAGGTAATTGCACTGGCACTTACTGTATTCTCTGGAACACATACCACATTGATGGTTACTCGGTTGGGAAGTTCTCCGTCGGTTTGAGCGTTACCGAAACGAACATTGGCATTACCTATACCATAATCGTCATCTCGACAAGTGTTACCCCATGCGATACAGTTTGATACGACAGCCCTCATTCCATCTGCATTTTGAGACTGGAATCCGAAACCGCCACCCAATCCTTTTACATGATTGTCATAGGCTGTACAATTAATTATATAAGCCTCCTTTTCGGTAGTACACACACCACCGCCGACATTTTGGTTATTATTCGATCCATTCACCCTATTCCCTACGATAAGACTATTAATCAAATACCCCGACTTAATGGCAATACCACCCCCTTGATGATAATAAGAACTTTCGTCATCATCTGGGGTTGTACAATTATTCCGTATTATACAATTAACGACTACGGCATCTCCCGGATCGCCAGAAGATTCCAAGCAAACACCACCGCCAACACCCATTGACCATACGGAATTATCTTCTTTCAGCCACGGATCTGTCGTCGCGATGTTATTCTCAACGATACAGTTTTCCAACCGACCGTTCCACACATAAGCACCACCGCCAACACCTCTCTGTGGAATACGATTTCCCTCCAACAAACGTTTAGTCCCGTCGATAGCTTTATTATCGTGTATGCGACAATACTTGGCCACACCGCCCCCGCTATTGATATAAAGTCCGCCGCCACGAGCTACACCGGTAGTCTCTTCCGAAGCGTCCCCGCCAGATATATCAAAGCCATAAATCGCTGCCCCTCCGTCCAAAAGGACGACACGTTTACCATCGCCTTTCAAAAAAGTTTCAAGACCTTCGGCCGAAGTATATGTAGGCGGTTCAGTTTCCGTCCCCTCACAGTTACCATATACGGTTGCTGCCACTTTCAACGCAAAACTACCGGTATAAGTACCTTTTGCCACATAAATCTCATCTCCTTTCGCAGCCCATGAAAGAGCATCCGCCAAAGGAGCGGCACTATTCCACGACATACCGTCACCCACGCCGTTTTCGGTCACATAAATAACTTCGGCATTCATTGTTGACAAACCTCCGGTCAACATCAATACACCCGCAAGTAAAAAAAACCTTTTCATGTCACTAAAATTTAAGATTAATAATTATGTTGTAAAGACGATATATTTGCAATTTTATACCCACTTCTCCTTATTAAAGTATTACTCATTTTGCAAAAGGACTTACCAAATCATCTTTTAACGTGATTTCCATAGCTTCTTGAAAATGGGTCTTGAAATAATTTATATAATGACAGAAATTGTCAGGGTCATACGAAACCTTCAAATTCGTTTCGGAACAGAAACCGGTAACTTCGGGCACGACATAATTACCGGCATATTTAAATTTTCGATTGGCGATAGCTCGATGCAAAGTTTTCAATTGTTTAATCATTCCATCGTTTACATCAACAACATTCGCTTTATCAAACTCAACCACAATTTCGTACGACTTATTACAATCGGCATTCGATATAGGAATCGAAACCATGAACTCTTTACCGCAATATGACCATTCGCTGGAATTGGGTAACACCGTATAATTTACCTTCATGCCATTTAAGCTAACCGATCGAGGCATTTCGGCTCCATACAATCGGACGATATAATCTTTCGAATGGCTCATTCCTCGATAATGACCCTCTCTCGGAGCAATTTTAATCCGTTGAATACGATTTTCCAATTGCGACGTTACCCGTGTTGTAGCATACTCCGTAGCATATCTCTGATCATTACCTGCATCTTCATAAATAGAAAACTCACCCACCGCACCCGGGAAAATACCGATAATTTGTTTCTTCGGATTATCGTCCAAACTATTCACCTCTTTTCCATACATGGGAATTACAGCACCGGCTTTAACATAAATAGGATATTCTTCGATAGAAAATTGTCGGATAAGTTCCTGTCCGCCTTTCAATAACGTGCCCGTATGCCATTCATACCAGTCGTTACCGGCCGGAAGCCAAACCTTAACATCAGATACCCCATTCTCCATCGGAGCCCCGATTGGAGCTACCAAAATATTATCCCCGAACATGTACTGGCGAGAATAAGTATATGCCCGCTCGTCTTCGGGATAATCATAATACATCGGGCGGCACAGCGAAACTCCTGTTTCATAAGTCTCCCTTGCCATCGTATAGATATAAGGAACTAATTGATAACGCAATCTTACAGCGTTATACAATGCGTCGAAATATTCGTCGCGGTATCTCCATATCTCTTTTACCAACGATGGATCCTTATTTGAGTGCGTTCTCAAAATCGGGCTCAAAGCGCCATATTGTACCCAACGGACATACATCTCAGGATCAAATTGATAAATATTATCGTCTTCGATGAACTTATGCCCTCCTATATCGTGACTCCAATATCCATAAAGAACATTCGAAGCCGTATTGGTAAAATAGGGCTGATATTCGAGCGTATTCCACGTAATATAAGCATCTCCCGAAAAACCTATTTGATAACGATGATTTCCCAAGCCTCCCCAACGGTGATAAATCAATGGACGCTTATCGGTATTGCGTTCCATATCTTCAAAGAAAGTATAATTGAGCCACCAAGTGTTATTCAGTTTCTCTATATCCTTATCGAAAACCCATTGCTGCCAATCGAGCCACCAAAAATCCACACCTTGCTGTTCAATAGGATGCAACACGACATCGAACAACGTACTCATAAACTTCTTATTAGAGCCTTGCCACGGAATATTTTCATGAGTAGATATATCGAAATTCATACGTTTCGCAAAATCTTTGTATTGGCTTTCAAAGGGAGCGATACCCGATGCCGGATGCAAATTCAAGGTCGTTTTCAGATGCTTCGACTTGGCCCAGTCAAAAAATTGATCGGGATCGGGAAACAAACGCTTCTCCCATGTATAACCGGTCCAATGTTTACGTTGTCCCCATTTGTCCGGTTTGGCGAATAAACTATCGGTCTCATGCCAATCCATATCGACAACCAACACATCTAACGGAATATTGAATTTCTCGAATTGCGAAACCACATCTCTCATCTCATTGTCGGAATATGCCCAATAACGCGACCACCAATACCCGAATACGAAACGAGGAGGCAGTGGTACTTTTCCGGCAAAAAGAGTAAAATCTTTGAGGGCAGCTTTATAATCCGAACCATAAGCCATAAAATACCAATCTTGTACCGTTCTGTTCTCCCGCTCTTTTACCCACGAAAAATCGCTATTATCGAACAACAAACCGGACGAATCGTTGATAAGAGTCCAACCGTCACGAGACAAAATACCGTCCTCCAACTGTAACTCGTGCCTCGGTTCGTTCCTCTTAATAAAGGTCGTACCGTCCATACGATCCAATGTGCGGGCAGTCCCTTTCAAATTCTGCTTTTGAGTAACACTCGGATTCCACGTAAAGGCTCTTTTTTTGTTCAGATATTTTATCTCTAAATTTTCTTTTGAAAATTTCCCTGTATTCAATTTATATGTCAGTTCCAATTCGTCCGTTCGAATCGTCAATTTACCTCCCCTTATAATTTTCTTAAACTCAGGGACCGGCAAATTCCGATTAATCACAATAAACGAACGCTCATCGGTGAACCTATGCAAAGAATCCCACTCCATACGGATAACACGCGGTGTCAAAACGGTAAATCGCACATCACCTTCCTCGACTACGGCTGCCGGATTAGCAACAGCATCGTTACCTGAACTATAAGCGACTAAGGGAAATAAAATCACGAAAAAGAAAAACAAAACATTTTTTTTCATGGATATCAATTTAAGCTATAACAGTTTTTATGAGTTAAGACGATAAAACCAGAAAAATATACCCAACTTTATATATTCAATTTATCAATATGATTCAACCGAATAACAACTGCCATTTTTAATAATCCCTTTTTTATCTATCTTTGTATTTACAAAATGAATAACCATGAATAAATCATTATTGACACTAAGTTTAATACCCATAGCCTCGGTAATGCATACATACGGTACAAGCCATGTACCCGATAACCGTCCGAATATCATTTTATTTTTGGTAGACGATATGGGGTGGCAAGATACGTCTCTCCCCTTTTGGACCCAAAGAACCATGTATAACGAGCGTTATGAAACGCCCAATATGGAAAAATTGGCTCAGCAGGGTATGATGTTCACTCAGGCCTATGCTTCCAGTATAAGTTCTCCCACCCGATGCAGCTTGATGACCGGGTGTAATGCCTCGCGCCATCGAGTCACGAACTGGACTCTACGGAAAAACACGAAAACCGATGCCGTCAGCAATACTCTGGAAGTTCCCGATTGGAACTACAACGGCATAGCACAAGTTCATGGAACAAACAATACCTTTATTGCTACTTCTTTCGTGCAATTGTTAAAAGACAACGGTTACCACACGATCCACTGCGGGAAAGCCCATTGGGGTGCAATAGATACTCCCGGAGAGAGTCCCTACCATTTCGGATTCGAGACCAACATTGCAGGACATGCGGCCGGTGGCCCGGCAACTTACCTGAGCGAGCGTAATTATGGATACGACGAAGCAGGCAATTCTACATCGCTGTTCTCCGTCCCGGGATTAGAAAAATATTGGGGAACAGGCACATTTATGACAGAAGCTCTCACCCAAGAAGCCTTAAAAGCCCTCGATAAAGCTAAAAAATACAATCAACCGTTTTACCTCTACATGTCGCATTATGCCATTCATGTTCCCATAGACAAAGATGTCCGTTTCTACGACAAATACAAAAAGAAAGGATTGTCGGACAAAGAAGCGGCTTATGCTTCGCTCATCGAAGGAATGGACAAAAGTTTAGGAGATATTATGGATTGGCTGGAAAAGAATGGTGAAGCCGACAATACCATCGTTATATTCATGAGTGACAATGGAGGATATGCGACAGGAAGCGGTTGGAGGGACGAACCTCTGTATACCCAAAATTTCCCGTTAAAATGTGGAAAGGGCTCTGCATACGAAGGAGGAATACGCGAACCTATGATCGTCCGTTGGCCCGGCACGGTACAACCCGGCACACGGTGCAACGACTATTTGATTATAGAAGATTTCTATCCTTCCATTCTCGAAATGGCCGGTATCGACGATTACGATGTTCCACAAGAAATTGATGGTATCAGTTTTGTTCCTCTGCTAAAACAGACCAAAAATCATTCGCAGGGACGCAGCCTTTATTGGAATTGTCCGAATATATGGGGAGAAAAAGGACCGGGAATAGGACCGTCCTGTACCATTCGAAAAGACAATTGGAAAATGATTTACTTCTACGAAACCGGAGAAAAAGAACTATACGACATACCGAACGATACAGAGGAGAATAACAACGTGGCAGCTTTATATCCTCAAATAATAAACAAGTTATCCAAAGAGCTCGGCAAATTCTTACGACAAACGAACGGACAACGCCCCTCTTTTAAAAAAACAGGGAAACCTTGTCCCTGGCCGGACGAAATTTAAGACATAATTACAGGACTATTAACAAGGGCAATAGATAGATGTCTATTGCCCTTCATGTTTTCTAACGGAAATATTATTCTATCTTGATTTCAAAAGGTGTAGCCGGAAGTCCTACCGAATTATATAAATTGGCATCATCGGGATTATCGCCCCATGCATACCGCACCGACACCGGGTCTATCACATCGGGACATGAAAGAACAACCCGATCTTTCCCCGCCACCTTAGCCTGCACCCATTTATATACTCCATCATTTCCGGCAACGGCGAAACTCATTAAATATCCATATTTGTTTTTTACAATCAGCCCATCAGCTACATTGTCGAATTGTACGGCAATTTTGTCTTGCACCCGACGAACGGTCTTAGGCATAGGACTTTCACAAACCACATCGGAAAATCCATAATCATTATGAAGGGCATGCAAAGCCAATCTACGTCCTACCTCCTGTTTATTTTTAGGGTGAATGTCTTTTGCTTCTCCTATATCGATAATTACGGCCTGACCGGTATGAGATAAAGAAAGTGTTTGCGTTTGGGCTTCACGAACTTGCGCCCACAAACTTTCCGAAGGGACTTCAACTGCATCCATATAATTAGCAAGTTGAACCCAATAAAATGGAAAGTCTTTCCCCCATTTTTTTCTCCAATCATTAATCATAGCAGGGAACAGGTGGTAATACTCTTTGGCTCGATTGGTATTATTTTCACCCTGATACCATATAACTCCTCGCATACTCAATCCCACCAAAGGATTAACCATAGCATTATAAAGTAATGAGGGATAAGCATTAGGCCCATATTCTACAAAATCGAAATCGGAATTTGAAGCTGAAATTTTATATTTCCATTTTCCGGATAAAGGAATAGTCTTATCCCCGACCTTCAAATAAATTTCATTCGCCGGGCCATACAAACCTCCACCGCCTCTATAATCCGATATTTTTAAAGTAATCTCATTCGATTCTTTCAAGACACCGGCAGGAACACTGTATAGGCGTCGCACGTCGTAACCGACGGTCTCTCCTATTTTTTGTCCATTAATCCATGTAATATCGTCATCGTCAATCACATGCAAACTCAAAACCGCCTCTTTCCCTATATAATTCTCCGACAATGTAAAACGACAGGTTTGCCACACCACTCCATCGAGAGAGACCAGTCCTTCTTCGGACCATAGTCCGGGAACACTTACTTCTTTCCAATCGTCTTTGGAATACGAAGGCAAATACCACTTTTCAGAAATACCCGGTTCGGCTTTCATCGATTCGACAAATTTGGCTCGATTTTCATCGCTACGGCGAACGTATTCCTCGAATTGCGAAGAACGCATACGATCTTGCAATCGTTTATATTTGGGGAACTTGTCGATAGCATCCATACTCATCCAGCTTTCAATATCGGTTCCACCCCACGAAGTATTGATAAAACCGATAGGAACACCCAATTTTCGATATAACTCACGGGCGAAGAAATAACCTACTGCCGAAAAATCACCGGCACTCCCCGAATCACATACTCTCCACTCACCCTGCAAATCGGAAAGCGGACGATGCGACATCTCTTGCTTCACATTAAACGAACGCAAAAAAGAATAATTCTCGGCGTCTGCAATCTCTTTTTCGGCATTCATCGCAGCATGTAAACGGAATTCCATATTGGATTGCCCGCTACATATCCAAACTTCACCCAGCAAAACATCGTCGAAAGCGAGGCGCTCTTTTTCCCCTTTCACGATTAACGTATAAGGGCCACCGGCCTCCATAGGACGCAAAGTTGCGTACCATTTACCCGATGCATCGGCACGGACACTCGTCTTCTGCCCATTCAGTTCGACAGTAACTTTTTCTTTCGGGCTCGCACTCCCCCATAAATTGATTGCCTCGTTTCGCTGTAAAACCATGTGGTCGGCAAAGATGTGAGGCATGGAAAGTTCGGCCGAAAGCCTTGCAGAAAACATTCCACATAGGAAAACCAATATCAAAAACGAGAAAGCCTTTTTCATATAAATATCGATTAAAGATTAATGTGTTGCGGTTTCTAATTTAAGTTTATGACTCCCCGCAAAGAAGATGGTATCGCCGTTATACGTCACATTGTCTCCCAACGGGGTAAACGTCGCCGACACACATTCGGGCAAATCGAACTCATAAAGAATATTACCCTCGTCGTCCCGTTTCCACGAAGTCGAAATGCAACCGTAAGGTGTCTCATGTTCGATTTCGAGATAGTCCAAATTTTCGGGGAAATACGGACGTAGTGAAACATGCCGGAAAGCCGGGTTCGATTCATCGATTCTCAAACCTCCCAACGTTTTATACAACCATGCCCCGATCTCACCGAACATGATATGATTCAACGAATTATCGATAACGACATCGATTCGCCAATTTTCATGTAAGGTCGTCGCCCCGTTCTTTATCCAATACCCCCAAGAAGGATATGTTTCTTGTGTAGCCACCCGATAGGCTGTTTCGGGATAACCGTTATCAGATAAGGCTCCGAGGAGAGCTTTACTACCCAGCAACCCTACATCGATATGACACGAATCCTGTACGACTCTGCGGTTCAACTGCTCTGCCACTTTCTCCCTATATCCATCGGGAACAATATTCCAATAAAGAGGCATAGCCAACTCTGTTTGAGTACCCGATGCATAAAGACCGGTCTCTTTGTCCAAATAACGGTCGTTGATCGATTCTTTTATCCTATTGGCAAGCGCTTCGTAATAAACCGCATCATCGACATAACCGAAGAGTTTAGCAGCTTTCGCCATAATAGATACATCGGTATAATAATAAATAGAAGTAGTCAAAGTCACATCGCTTTTACTTCTCACCGGGATCCAATCGCCAAGTCCCCAATCGGTCAAGTTATCTTTGGAAATAGACTCGATATAAGCTACATATTTCTTCGCCGAAGGATACATACGCCGCATAAGAGTCTCATCACCATAAAACCGGTAAATTTCCCACGGGATAATGATAGACGCACTTGTCCAATCCACGCCGTTCGCCCAATCGAATCCCCATACCGAAGTCGGTACGATACAAGGATAAACACCATTTTCACGTTGCTCGTCTATAAAATCGAGTAACCACTTCTCATAAACCGTAATCGCATCGAAATTATACAAAGCCGTCTCTATGGCAATGTGTGCATCGCCCGTCCAACCATTTTTCTCCCGTTGCGGACAATCCGTAGGATAACCGAACAAATTATCCAAATAGGAATTATTGGTGGCCGTCCATATTTTGTTCAACAAATCGGACGAAGAACGAAACCGTCCTATCTCCGGCACATCGCTGTGCATCTTCAATGCTACGATACTATTTTCGTCGAGAGCTATCGGTTCGGACGAAGTCACCTCTACATATTGGAAACCCTTATAATTGAACTTAGGAGTAAATCGAGTCTCCCCGTCCCTCAATATGACGATATCCGTTTGAAACGGGTCGCTGTCGTCGGTCGGACGATAATGGTAATCGATATTCGCTAAATTCACCGTACCGTCTTCATTCAGCATCTCCCCATGTTTCAATCGTAAAACAATGCCCGCTTTCCCCTCTACCGAAAGTTCCACCGTTCCCGCCATATTCTCAGGGAAATGATAGACAAAACAAGTATCGTTTATTTTTACAAACCGTGAAGCGTTGTGACGGACGATTTCCTTCACCGGCACAGTTAATTGAGCCTCTATTCGCTGGGTAGGAGCAGATACTTCCTTAGCATTTTTCCATTGTGAAACATCGATTCCCGATGTATTCCAACCCTCGATTTCCTGCCGTGCATCGTAGTGTTCCGCCGTATAAATGCTGTTGAATATCACAGGACTGTCGGTCGTTACCCAGCTACTATCGGTCGATATAGTTTCGATACTTCCGTCGGCATACTCGACTCGTACTTGCATAATAAATGCAGGGCGGTTACGCCACGAGGCTTTATCGAAAAACCAAACTGCCGTGGATTGATGATTATACCACCCGTTTCCCAATTGTACCCCGATGACGTTCTCTCCCTCCGACAAATTGGGCGTTATATCATACATAACCGATAATACCCTTTTGTCGAAATGAGTGTACATAGGATCCAAGAAATGGTCCCCTATGCGTGAACCATTCACAGAAAGTTCATATAAACCGGCAGCGGCGATAACCGCATAAGCATGTTTTACGTTTCTCCTCACTTCGAAATCCTTTCGGAAATAAGGAGACGGGCGATAATCCTTATCATGGCCATCGCTAATCCATCGTGCATCGCCCCATTCTTGGGGAGACATCATACCTGTGGTGAACGACGACAGCGGTGAGCAAACAAAGCGATCCTCTCTTTTCGTTTTATATCCGACTTTCCAATAATATTTAGTCCAAGATTGCAGCGAATCGCCGGCGTAAACAATCCTGCGGATATCACTCGGAAGCTCGCCGCTATCCCAACATTGGCCAGAGCCGTCTATCACTGCCATACTATCGGCAGAGACCCATACCCGACAAGACTCTATCGAATCTGTCTCCACAACCGGGATTTTCCACGACAATCTCGGCGAAGACATATCGATTCCCAACGGTTCCGACAAATATTCACACATTAAGGAATACGGAACCTCAGGACTTGTACTGCAAGCCGCCAATATACAACCGGATAATATGCTCAATCCGTAACTAAATACCCTGTTCATCATCGCTTATATCTATATAATTAGATTTTATTTTGTTCGGCAATCTCACGACGATTCTCCAAATCGGAAGAAATCTCGGACAATCGTTTTTCGCTCAAAGGATACCTCGAAATAAAAAGTGCCGATATTCCGGTCGCTATGGCCGGGAATATACTCATCATCAAACAAATCCCGGTCAATGCCGATTCTGATTGTATTGTATTGGCCTCGAACCCGAAATAGAACAACAGCCAACCGGTCAAAGAGCCACCCAATGTCCACCCCAATTTCTGAGACATCGACGACGATGAAAAGATAAGGCCCGTAGCCCGACGCCCGGTCTTCCATTCCGAGTAATCCGATATATCGGCATACATCGACCACAACAACGGAGAAACAATACCGGCACAAATACTAATGATGATTTGCAACGCCAATATTCCATAAATGCCGTCTTTGGGTAAGAAATAGAATAGGATACTGAATATGGTAGCCCCTACCGTCGCCGTCAAAAAAGTATATTTTTTACCCATCAACCGTGTAAACGTAGGAACCAACATAATACCCAATATGTTAGCAGCTTGTCCCAAAACAAGATAAATGGTGATGAGCGTAACCGAAGCACTCATAAAGGTAAAAGAGAACGTGTCGGAGGCCTCTACATAATATTTGAAATAATAGACTGCCGAACCGTCTCGTAAAGAATTAAACCCGATAACCATGATACCGGCCACCAAAAGAATCCACCACGGTTTGTTCGTAGCCAAATCTTTCACATCGTCTTTCAAAGATGTTTTCTCTTCTTTGATAGGCTTTATCCGTTCTTTTGTCCACGAAAAAGTAAGGAAAAACATAATAGCCGCCAATATGGCAAAAACGACGGCAGCCATTTGCCAACCGAATGCCTGTGACGGAACGCCGTCGACTATTTTCATTTTACTGAATATATCGACCAACGGCTCTATCAGGAACAACACCAAAATACTCCCCCCGAATGCAAAAGTCATTCGGTATGAAGACAATGATGTACGAGTCTGCGGGTCGGGCGACATTACCCCTAACAACGAAGCGTATGGCACATTGACAAACGAGTACACCATCATCATGAGCGTATAAGTGACATAAGCATATACGATTTTCGATATTTCGGAATCTCCACCCCATGACGAAAAAGTCAATATGCCGCATAACCCGAAAGGTATGGCTCCCCATAACAAATAAGGGCGGAATTTTCCGAAACGAGAGTGCGTACGATCGCCTAAAATCCCGATAAAAGGATCGAGGAATGTATCCCAGATACGGGTAATCAAGAACATGGTTCCCACTACCGCTGCCGAGATTCCCACCACGTCGGTATAGAAAAATAACAAATACATGGTGAAGAGCTTCCAAAACATGGAAGAGGCGGCATCACCCAGACCATACCCTATTTTTTCCCTTAATTTTACGTGTTCCATGATATCTTATTTCAATATTTTTTTATTATGATCGACCATAGCGATAATAGTCCGTACCGATTCTATCGAACGCAATCCGTCGACAGGCGTATGCAAGCAATAATCCACCAAACGGTCTACTGTCGATTCGGCAACGTGCATACGCGTATCGGACGAAGCATAGTATATGTACACTTTCCCGTCTTCATCGGCAATCCAACCATTGGAAAACAAAACATTCGAAACATCTCCTATGCGTTCTTCATCGACCGGGGCCATGAAATATCCGGCAGGCTCTGCAATCATTTTGGTCGGATCCTCCAAAGAAGTCATGTAAAGATAGAGCACATAGCGCAATCCGGCAGCACAACAACGAACCCCATGAGCAAGATGCAACCACCCTTTTTCAGTCTTAATCGGGTGAGGACCCTCTCCATTTTTCACTTCTTTAATCGTATGATATTCCCGTTTATTGATAATTACTTCGTCGTGTACCTCTGCATGGCAAATATCATCGACCAAAGCCCAGCCTATGCCTCCACCGTTTCCCGTATCGATGAAACCGTCTTGCGGACGGGTATAAAGAGCATATTTCCCATTCACGAACTCGGGATGCAAAACGACATTACGCTGCTGGCTACGAGTCTTTAAATCGGGAAGACGCTCCCACGTTTTCAAATCTTTCGTACGAGCGATTCCGGCCGAAGCAACTGCTGCCGACAAATCTCCCGGACGTGCATTGGGATCTTTGCGTTCGGCACAAAAGATACCGTAAATCCAGCCATCTTCATGTGCAGTAAGACGCATGTCATACATATTGGTATCGGGAATATCTGTTTCGGGCATCAAAATAGGATAGTCCCAAAAACGAAATCCGTCCACCGGGCTATCACTCTCGGCCACTGCAAAGAAAGACTTACGATCATCGCCTTCCACTCGCACCACCAAGTAATACTTTCCGTTCAATTTAATAGCACCCGAATTCATCGTCGCATTGATACCGATACGCTCCTCCATATAGGGATTGGTCTTCTCGTCGAAGTCATATCTCCAAATCAAAGGAGCATGTTCGGCAGTCAACACAGGATACTTATATCGAACGTAAACCCCGTTGTTTTTATTGCATTTCTCGTTTTTTCTTGAAATAAGAGCCTCATACTCTTTTCTCAATCTCTCTAACTCTTGTACCATAACCATATAATATCTTAATAAATAATCTTATAATCAACGGGCTATCAAAACCCAGTCATTTCCTCGTCCTTGTGTTGGCGATACGACTTCAAAAGCCTCACTTGTCTCGATATTTTTATAAAATATTAGTTCCCCGTTACGCGGATTAAACCACTCCAACCGAACGTTTTTTCGTTGAGTCCAACCGGACAGATTTACCGTTATGCTGTGACCATAAGGCATATAAAATAAAACATAATCTTTTCCACCGTATGCCACAGCATAATCGTCATCGGTCTGTTCCGGTCGTTCTATCAAATGTTGCAATGGTCTTCCTCGGAAAAAATCGATAGCCTCACACAATTTTCTAAAATGTATCATATCGCAAGCCCCGGCTAAATCCAGGCTTTCTTTCCAAGTTGTTTGCACATCTATCATCGGAGAATACTTATCGGAATACATCTGCCACACTTCATTACAACCGTAAGTATATCCGCAAGCTCCGCTAAACATACTTTGATACAATGTCATACGGACATCGAAATCATCGAATCTACCATTCTCCGATTTAAAATCGATAGGTATATTCTCATACCGAGGCTCCCCATCTAAGACCGGTTTGATCGGCTGTTTCTGTAAATCGTTCAGTAGCAATCGCCTATATATGGCATAATCGCGTTGAGCATGTCCGCTTTGGAACATATTGAAATCGAGCCAAGTCTCATCATGGAACCAAAAAGAAGAAGAATGTTCTCCTTGCGGGTGATAAGTCATTAAATGCCGTTTATCACACTCCTTAATGCCCTCGGCCATCGCTTTCCAAACGGTAAAGTTCTTACCCTCTCCGCTACGGTCTCCGCCGATAATCCATATAATATTGGGAGTGTCGGCATATCGACGTCCGAGCCATCGGCCGTACTCACGAGCATTCGCCTCGTCGAATATCTCTGGTCCCGCACCCCATTGTTTATCCACTTTATCACCCCACGTAGGAAGTAATCCCACATAAAGCCCTTTCTCCCCGGCTATTTCTAAAACACGATCTACCCACTTGAAATAATCAGGATCGGGAGTAGACGGAGAACCGTTTATCAATGGCCTGTTAATCCCGTCCGAACCATCGAGCTCGGACAATATAACCGTTTGAATCACCGTAAACCCTTTGGTTCGACGATTTTCCATATACAGTTCCACCTCTGGTTCGTTCAATCGATAAATCAACTCCCAAGCCGTATCTCCCAAATAGAGAAACGGAGTTCCATCGGTATGTTGCAAAAAACGCCCGTTGGGAGACACACACAAGTCTCCGTGAGAAAAATCGACCGATTTACCCGACCAACTATCCGCTCGTACTTCGACAAGAGCCGGGACAATCCATGCAAGAAACAATATGAATACATGCCGGGGCATATTGATCTTATTTTTGCGTTGTCAAATATTTACCCACTACTTCCATCTGCGGACGGTCTTTCCCGTCTACCGGAGTAATCGCCATAAATTCGTCTTTCGGCCACCACGGTCCGGCAGCCCAATAACAACCGTTTATATCGTTTTCCTGCAAGTAAGACAGAAATTTATCCAATACAAGGTTCCAACGCGAATCACTATCGGGAATACCATACTCACCGACCATGCCTTCGAATTTATTGGCTTTCAGCCATTCCACAAAGGGACGCACACGGTCTATACCCTTTTCAAGATAGCAAGAATCTTCATCATATCCACGTTTGTAAGTACCAGAAGCATCTGCATCGAAATAGACATGTGCCTCGAATGCCAACTTATCGGCAGGATCTTTCAAATATTTCAACGTATCGCTAAGTTCAACCCAACGTTCAGCCGAACTCCAATGATTGCCCCCCACCATAATACGAGTATCCATATCGACCGTACGAATGGAGTCTATACACAATTGCGCCATCTCGAACCAAGTTGTGCAAGAATCCAAATCATGAGGTTCGTTCATCAACCCATAAGCATAAATATTGTCAAATGATTTAAATTCCGTAGCCAGCGATTTCCAGAACGAAGCCAAATGTTCCGGTGTCAACCCGTTTGTCCCGATAATCGTATGCTCGCCATTCATATAACGACGACAATAGTTATGCAAGTCCAACATGACAACCATGTCTCGCTCTGCTGCCGCAGCAACAAAATCTTTCATTTTGTCGAGATCATGACGATTCAGTTCTCCGTTCAATTCATATTGTAAACGTTCCCATTTAAATGGGAAACGCACTAATTTCAATCCCTTCTCATTCCAATAATCCAAATCGGAAGCCTGAGGATAGGTATAATCGGTATTATATACACCCGGGAAATTAGAACCGAAGTCGGCACAAGCCATATTTACACCATAAGGTTTACCTTCCGTTTTAGCTACCTTATTGCTACAACTGCACAATAACAAACCTAACGCAACTACAAAAACTACTCTTTTCATACAATATCTGTTTTCCTAATTTATATTCCAACCTTTCACACAAACCGGATAATCGACATTCACCTCGATAATTTGCGACTCTCCCGGATCGAGCCACAAATAGTTTTTCGACGCAATAAATTCATGAGCATATCTGGGGGATTCCACATAAACACCTATGGCCGGCAGTTTCCCGACATTCGTCACCGTTATCTGTCGCCCATCTCTCTTCATAGTAATCTCTGTACGAGGCATCGACATAATTATCCCTCGACGAACTTCATAATTGGTAAAATAATAATTACGAGATAATCGTTTACCCTCCGAACAAACATCGACAACAAAAAACAGCATGGTCGATTTCGTCTGTGCTCGATTCAAATTGAGATTACCCAATTTTTTTACGGTTTCCAATTCGCTATGCCCATCGAAGTCCCGACATACGACAGTATCCAATCGATCATTATAAACTGTCACCGATACCGTGTAATCTTTACCGTTCAACTGACGGCAGTCGTCGAGTAAATACAACGGCAACGATACTTCTTGGCTCGACAAATTCGTCCGGTCGAAAAGCAAAACTCCCGTCAATGGTGCAAAAGATTTCTGCACGAAATAATGTACCGGTTTAATCGCTCCGTAGTAATCGACACTCGACCAAGAGACACCCGGATAATTATCGTTCATCTTGTAATAAAGAGCTCCGGTTGTTTCGGGCCACAAAGTACGAGCCCGTTCCAACGTATGCCTTACTCCGACAACTTGTGCGAGCTGAGACCCCGTAATAAATTCGGCCAATGTGGTATCGGGCATGAAGTATCCCGAATATTGCGAGAGCTTGCCAAACTCTCCCATTGTCCCGAAAATAGGAGTATGATGACGGAAATGATCGCCCGGACGAGACGGCCATCTATCTTTCTCTTCGGCCAAATAACGTCTCACACTCTCTATATGCGGTAGAGAAGCAATTCCGAACTCTCCCCAAAACGGAGAAGTCATATTTAAATTATGATTCAAATGAGCATCGTCCCACCAGCAATTGTAATTATGATCGCTGCCGCCCCATGCCTCTCCTCGGTGAAACGGGCGGGAACCGTCGAGCTCCAAGCTCAAACGCCCCATCATATCGATAGCCGGCCCGAAAGGTTTATCCGATTCGTTACCGGCGCCCCACATAACCAAAGAGGGGTGGTTTCGGATACGTTTCATATTCCTCACTACCGTCTCCTGTAACATATCGAACGGTTGCGTATTATGGCTGTTCCACGCCGTAGGCCACTCTTGTATCACCATAATGCCATACTTATCGCACAATTCATAAAAATCATCGGTTTCGGGCAATCCTCCACCCCACGCTCTCATCATCTGAATATGCTGACTTTTAGCGATACTTAACAAGCGGTCATATTTTTCTCGCGAAAAATCCATCAAAGCATCCATCGTACACCAACCGGTTCCCTTCACAAACATAGGTTTACCATTAATGACGAAAGTCCAATTATAACGGTCTTCTCGCTCGCCTCCCGGAAACGGAGCCATGTCGATCGTACGAATACCGAACGATGTCTTTTCCACATCGGGGCGAGCTCCGTTACGAGGAATAAATGCGACTGTCATATCGTAAAGAGACTGTTCTCCCATATCATTAGGCCACCAAAGGCGGGGAGCATCTATTTTGAAATCGAATGAAAACTGTTCGGTTTTCTTCGACGAATTAATTTCATGTTCAAAGAATTGAGGAGCACCTTCAAAATTTTTAGGCACGACCCTAATTTGTAATTTACCTTTTAGCGGTGCATTTATTTTTTTGAGAGTCACTGCCAACCGCATATCGCCCTGCAAAGAACGGGTCGATACAAAAGGCGCCTCTATTTCCACCGGAGCCTGTGATTCCAATTTTACCGAACGCCAAATTCCCAATGACGGAATTTGAGCATAGTGCCAACCATAAACACAATTAAACACCACGGTATACTTCCAACTTTCATTAGCGTTAGGAGGCCAATTCCCTAAAAACATCTGAGGAATCGGATCGAGTTTCACCACAAGCGTGTTTTCCTTTTTCAAATATTTCTTCACAGCGAAATCGGGTCCTCCGAACATTCCCTCGTGAGAACCCAGTTTTTTCCCATTCAGCCAAACGGTACAACGATTCGCTACACCGCCGAATGAAAGAATAGGATTTTCAAGCGGTTCATTCAATGTAAATTTTTTACTAAACCACCATGTCTTGTAACTCTGTTGCTCGGCGATCGAGTCATTTTGCCCGATATAAGGATCGGGGATAATACGATTCATCAACAATGCAGTATGTACACTTCCCGGTACAACAGCCTCCACGGCATCGGTCCAAACGTCTTTAAGACGTAATTTTTCATCGCCGCCTTCGGCCATGAGCCATGTTCCGTCGAGAGAAAAATACTCTCGATTTCGAACTGTATCGACCAACGAAACCGGAATCATCGAGATTCCCGGCAACTCCGAGAGAATGTATTTCGCAGCAAAACTTTCCCTATCTATTTCGTCTAAGGATTTCCCGGCTTGAACGGGAAATCCTGACAAAATAGACATTAAAACAAGAAAACTACCTGTGATGAATCTTTTCATATCTCTGATTAATATACTTGTACCGTAGTTTTATATTTCAACAACGTTTCCAACTGAGGACGATCTACCGTATAATTATCGGTAGGTTGTACAGCCAATTTATAATCGCCCCAACGAGGGCCGGCCGACCAATAAGTGCCATTCACACCGTTTTCCTGCAAATACTTCAAAGCGGAATCGAGAATATCCAGCCAACGACCGTCGTCATCGGGCACACCATACTCCCCTACAAAACCACGTTTGCCGTTTTCTTTCAACCATTCGACAAAAGGCCGCAGACGAGCCACACCGGTTTGAATAGTCGCACCGTCTTCATCGTACGATCTGGAATAATTTCCCGAAGCATCCCAATCGAAATAAACGTGAGCTTGGAAAATCATGTTGTCACAGGGATCAACCAAGTTTTTCAATCCGTCACTCACCTCTTTCCAACGGCTGGCCGAGCTATACTCATTACCGCTGATGACCAACATAGTCTCGGTATCGACCTCACGAATGGCATTGATACAAGCCTGTGCAATGGTCTCCCACGGCGTTGTGCGCAACATGCCATAAGGTTCATTCATGATGTCGTACCCCCAGATACATTTGTAATCTTTGAACTCCGCAGCCAATTTTTTCCACACATCACAGAAGTTCTCAACCGTACATTGAGCATTGCCGATAACAACGAACTGGTTATCGTCAGAGTTCACACCATTGGAATAGACGCAATAACGACCGAAGTTGTGCATATCGAGCAAGACTTTCATGTTCAAGTCCTCGGCTGCTTGCACGAATTCTTTCATCTTGGCCAATTCCGTAGTGATAAGCGGGCCATTCATTTCGCTTTGGATACGCTCCCAACGAAACGGGAAACGAATCATACGCAGTCCCTTCTCCTTGAAATACTCCAAGTCTTTTTTGGTGGGATAGCCATAGTGCGTGCCGTCAACACCGGGATATACATTACCAAACTCGGCTCCCGACATATTCACACCGAAGTATTCGGTATGTTCGGTTCCACCACCATTACCGCCGTCTCCCCCGGGGCCATCTTCATTGCCGCAAGAAGTCATCAATGCAGCGGCAAAAACAAATGTCAAAATTTTTTTAATCTTCATAGAAATAAATAGTGTATAGTTTAATTAAAGCGATAAGCCGGGGCAGGACGTTGTCCTACCCGACTTATCACAGTTATTCTCAGCCTATTTTTTTAGAAAAGCGGAAGTTGCACATGCTCAGGTCGAAATCCATGGCATCGGTCGGCGTGAATACAATTTTCCACTCCGTGTTATCCGGTGCCGGGCTACAGCCATCGGGAAGAATCGTATTTTCACTTACCTCGTCCAAGCCTATGCGCATAGTACGCCACCCGCCATAGGTATTGACAGGAATTCCACTCGCACCAGGCATCCACATGAAATTACCCAAAGCTATCCGCGTGGTCGAGTTCAATGGATAGGAAGCATTCGTGCAAACCTCGAAGCATAGGTTATACGCAGCAGGATCGGCAGCCACATCGGCCGGCACTTGAATGTAGCCTGCCCACAACACCATCCAACCCCAAGCGCCCACATTCCCGTGGAAACGCAAGTATTTCATACCCTCATTCAACGGTTCGGGGTAACCATCTCCCTCTGTACCATCACACAAAAAGTTGAGAGTATTATCGGGGAATTGGCTGGAATGAGTAAATCCACCAGAACCCGGCCAATCGTTGAAATCGAAGATTTGATGTCCAGTATTCATATACGGGATAGCCACCGGCTCAGCCATCTCACCGCCCTGAATGGTCAGGTCGGTATTGGGCTGGGCGTTGGCGGGGATTTGCAGCGTAATATCCGAGCGGGTAGCGTCGATTACGGTACAAATCGCATTGCCTATGCGCACATCGGCCTGTTCGACGGTAATACCGTAAAGGTCGAAGTTATCGCCCGAAATCACCGTCGTATCGCCGGGATTGGTAAACTCATTTTGCAAACCGTCGATTTTCAACTCAGGTATCGATACCGTGAAAGGTCTCGATACCGAACCGTTCTTGGTCGTGATGTAAAGCATATCGGTCACCTCGCCCGGCAACTGACGGGGAACCGGAGCCAACAACATGTCGTAACGAGCATAAATCTCTTTGGGGTCGACCTCCACATCATTGAATTTGACCGACACTACATTACCGAGATTTTTACCTTCGATGCGCACCATGTCCTCAAAGTCGGCGCCATCGATTTCAAACTCTTTATCGTTGGCCAGCACGATTTTCGTAATCTCAGGAGCTCCGTTGGAAGGAATATCGTCTTTTGCTTTGAGATCTTCCACTTCCACAACGTCCTGACAGGCGGAAAAGGCAAACAGCACTGCCGCCCACGCAGCCATATATTTTATATTTTTCATTTTTATCAATTTTTCGGTTATACACTAATTAACTCCAACCGGGATTATTGCTCGAAATAGCTTGGTTCGTGAGAACTTCGAGCGTAGGAATGGGGAAAAGCAGATGTTTCTCGGAACGGCTCTTCACGTTTCCGCACACGTCAGTTCCACCCAGTGCATTCATCGCTTGCAAATAAATACCCCAGCGAATCAAGTCCCAACGGCGATCGCCTTCCATGGCAAACTCCATGGAACGCTCTTCCAAGATAGCCGAGCGCAAAGCCGATTTGGTCGAATAATTTTTGAGTTCGCGCGGCGTAGCATTACTTCTCTTACGCACGTCGTTGAGCAAACCGATAGCCTCGTCATTCGGGCCTTTCAACTCGTTCGAAGCCTCTGCCATAATCAGAATAACATCGGCATAACGCAAGAACGGATAGTTGGCATCGGTACGTTGCAGGGTTTGATCGGTCACTTGCTGACTGTATTTTGTCGTGAAGGCGAAGAACTGCTCCGAACCGCCCTCGTCGCAACGCCACCCGGCAGTCACCTCAGGATTGTCGAATGGAGATTCGAGATTTGTTACCATCTCTTGCCATTTACCGAAGTTGGGGAAGTAGGAACCGCCGCCCCAGCTGGTATCGGAGCCTTCGCGAATCCAGCAGTGCAGCACACCTTTGTCTACCCGGTAGTCGTCTTCTTCGAAGAGGAGGTACCAATGTTTGCTGTTACCCACTGTGAGGCTGTTTTCAATGTGCCCTTTTTCGTTTGTCATACCGCAATAGTGGTAGGTAAAGAGGGTTCCGTACAACTCGTCGCCCGACTTGGATTGCAGGCTGAATAGATGCTCGCTGCACGTTTTACCGCTGGGTGACCAAATCAGGTCATAGGATTCCAAGTTGTGCGTACCGTAAACGCCGCCTTTCACATCCTTGGCCACATCGTAGGCTAGTTGATAATACTCTTGCGAATTGAACGACTCGTAACCGGCCACTTGGTCTTTGGCGAAATCCATAGGAACCGGCTCGGTATACACTTTCGTGTTGGTCCCGTTGATGTTCTGCATCACAAATTGCGGACCGGTTTTCACCGTTACGATTTCACCCTTAGGCATGGCAGCCGAAGCAATCGTAGCATATACCTTTGCCAACAGACCGGCAGCCGAAGCAGCACACACGCGACCGGCTTGGAAATTGGTGTCAGTGTTTTTATAAAGCATGTCTTTGGCATCGTCCAACAGCGGAATGATAGTTTGCGTATAGACATCTTTAATAGGTATACGAGGGCTATTCGTGTATTGTTGCGACTGGTTCACACTCACCGAATAAACGGGTATATCGCCATAGGCGCGCACCAGCATGAAATAGGCCCAAGCTTTCAAAAAATAGCACTCGCCCAGCACATTATCTCGGTGTCTGGCAGTGAGGTTCTTCATCTCATTGATTTGCTCGATGGCTTCGTTGGCCCGATTGATCACCGAGTACATACCCGTCCATACTACGTCACAATGGTTGTTCGAACCCTGAAAGTTACCGTTACCGAACTGGTCGAACTGCCAAGTAGCACCCGACACATTGTCGCAATCGTAGTCGAAAGGACGGGGCATATTCCCGTAACGGAACATGGAGGAGTGCAACGTTTCGTACACACCTGTCGTCCACATATCGGCTCCGTCGTCGGAATCGGGCACATCGTCGGGAGAGATAAAGTCGTAGGGTTTTTCTTCGAGCATATCTTCGCACGAAGTGAAGACCGGCGCTGTCGCCATCGCCAACCCCAACATGGTCACATATATCGATAATCTTTTCTTTTTCATTGTCTTGCAAATTATAACGTTACTTTTACACCTAAACTGAATGTCCGGCTTGCAGGATAAGAATAGATATCCACACCACGGCGGGAAGCATCCTGGCCAAACGTATTCACATCTGGATCATACCAACTGTAACCGGTAATCGTAAACACATTGTTCACCGTACCGAATACTGTCAAATTCTCTATTCCTTTGCAAGGAGAACCGAAGTTATAAGCCAAGTTGATGGTTTTAAGTTTCAAATAAGAGCCATCTTCGACGTGACGATCCGAAATTCTCCATTCACGAGTCTGAGCCATCGTGGCACGAGGCCATTTAGCATTCTCAGTGTTATCAGGCGTCCAACGACTTTCATACGCAAACTTGGGAATGTTGCTCACACTCTGCATGGAAATGTTGGTAAGGTTGGCATTGAAGATGTCGTTGCCATAAGTTCCCTGGAAGAACAAGCTCAGAGTCAAGTTTTTCCAACGGAAATTACCCGTAAGACCATACGTAAAATCGGGGTTAGTATCACCGATAATAGCACGATCCTCGGTCGTAAGTTTACCGTCACCGTTTACATCGAGATATTTGATTTCACCCACCATACGTTGAGCCTCTACGTCAGAGACGTTAGCATAGAGAGGATCGGCGCGCACCTCGGCAAGATTATCATAAAAGCCATCTTCTACATAACCCAATATTGCACCGATGGGCAATCCGTTACGTTGAATAAACACCTCTTTGGCACTATACCACAGGTTATTGGCATATTGGTCGGCGGTGAGACCACCAATGCGGTTACGGTTGAACGCTATGTTGGCGTCGAAATCCAATCCCCAGTCTTTGGTATCTATGGCATAGAATTGACCGGTAAGTTCGATACCTTCGTTCGTCACATGGCCGAAATTGGTCCACATATTGGAAAAACCAGTCGAGGAGGGAATCGACACGTATTGCAACAAATCTCTGGTCTTCTTATAGTAGTAGTTCACCGAGAGGGCGATACGGTTTTTCAAGAAACCGAAGTCCAAACCTACGTTATATTGGTCGGTAGTCTCCCATTTCAAATCTTTATTCAACGGGCCTTTACTAGTATCTCCGGCGAAACCGCTGTCGGTAATACCTCCGAAAGGATAGTTTGCCGAACCCAACGAAACCATCGTCTGATAGCTATTGATACCCTGGTTACCGGTCTGCCCGTAACTGGCACGTAATTTCAAGTTGCTGAATATGTTCAAGTTTTTAATAAAATCTTCTTCCGAAAGCACCCAAGCGACAGCACCCGAAGCAAAGTTGGCAAATTTGTTTCCGGGAGCGAAGCGGCTCGAACCGTCCCGACGATACGAAGCAGTAAAGATGTAACGATCTTTCAACACATAGTTGGCACGACCCAGCAATGAAACCAATGTAGCCTCGCCACGATTACTGGTGGGAGCGTCGATGGTCAACGCTTGCGAAAGGTTGTAGTCTTCGGTAATGTCGGTAGGGAAATTCGAGGCGTTGATAGCCTTGCCACCCCAGTTGGTATTTTCATAAGTGAAACCGGCTACTACATTCAAGTGATGAATATCGGCAAAAGTTTTGTCGAAGGTCAACACAGACTCGGCCGTTATGTTTTGGTAGAAGTTATCACTCTTACCGGCACGACCGTTGTAGTTTTTACCTTCACCTGTTTCACGGGGATAGTAGGTAGAACGCTCGTTGTCGGTATAACTCATACCGAAGTTCTGACGGAAGCGCAACCAATCGGTAAATTTAATCTCCAAGAAAGCCGAGGTAAAGACATTGATCGATTTCAATTCGTCCTTAGCCGTATTTACATAGGTACGGGGGTTGGCCGACAGCCAGAAGTATTCATCGTCTTGTGTATGGTCGCCCACATAAATCGTGGGAGGATACAACATGGCCGAACGAATGATACTGTAATCATAGGAATTAGATTTGGCAAAACGGGTATTCGACTTGGTAAAGTTGATATTCAAGCCGGTATTTAACCACGATTTTACTTGACTACCCACGTTGGCGCGCACAGCTAAACGGTCGTAACCCGAGTTGCGTATAATACCGGTTTGGTCGGTATAGTTACCCGAGAAAGCATAGTGCGATTTGTCGTTACCACCCGATACGCTGATGTTGTACTCTTGGGTAAAGGCGTCTTGCAAGATTTCGTCCAACCAGTTAGTACCTTCGACCCACTCACGGTTTCCATACTCGTCCTCGTGCCAACCCGGATTCAAGAAATCTTCGGGTGCAGGCTCATACGTACCCGACTCAGGTATAATGTTGTTCTGCGGGTCACGACGATAGTTCCAGTCGCCTCGGTAAGGCAGGTAAGCATACGGAGTGTTGTCGTACAAAGCGTTGTTGATCGTAGCTTCGTTCACGAAGTTGGCATACTCATAAGCATTGAGGCTCTCCACGATTTTCGAGATCTTCGAAAGACCGAAGTTAGCCGAGAATTCAACTTTGGCAGCTCCCGATTTACCTTTTTTCGTTGTAATCAAGACAACACCGTTGGCTCCACGAGAACCGTAGATAGCCGTTGCCGAAGCATCTTTAAGAACATCGATCGACTCGATATCGTTGGGGTTAATCAACGACAACGGATTGGAAGTGGTGTTGTTGTTTTCGTTTGCGCCGCTCGTCGGTGCGCTACCCGCATCGAAAGGAATACCATCTACGATATACAATGGTTGTGAACTGGTCGAAAACGAGTTTGCACCACGAATGGTAATGCTCATACCCGAACCGGGAGCACCATCGTTAGAATTAACTTGCACACCAGCCAATTTTCCTTGTAGGGCTTGGCTGAAACTTGTCGGATTACCGATCATTAAATCCTCGCTTTTGATAGAAGCGACGGCTCCCGACAAATCCTTCTTACGCATCGTACCATAACCAATGACAACAACCTCATCGAGCGATTTTGAATCCTCGCTCAACTGCACGTCGATCTGTGTTTTATTGCCCACGGTTACGTCTTCCTTTGTATATCCGATAAATGAAAAACGTAACACCGATTTAGGACCTTTCACCACAATCGAATATTGTCCGTCTACATTGGTAATTGTTCCGTTACCTTTCGAATTCAACTCGGTAACATTAGCGCCGGGAATAGGTAAGCCCGAATCATCGGCTACTACTCCCTTCACCACTATGTCCGCCATAGCGGTCGTTGCCCAAAACACAGCCACTACAAACGACATAGCTCTGAGCATTTTACCCACCATTTGAGAACGTGGGAAAGAAAACAGGTTTCTTTTCATTTGTAATAAATTTAAAATTAACAATCTTATTTTGATATTATTTCTTCTCTTTCTTTGTGCGATATACAGCCTCGTTATATTGCCGTATAAACTTGCGACTTTGGCGACCGGCCGGCTTAATGAGAGATTCGTCCCAACCACCGTTTTTGTCGGCTCTCGGTAACAACATCGAACAAGTCTCGTTTTTGTCCGAAATTGACCAATTCACCCAACTGATTTTATGAGCTTCCATCCACTCTACCCAGCGAGTCCACTCTTCAATGTCCAATGGACCGTCACCTGTACATTCCATACCGGCACATTCCGATACGAAAATAGGGATCCCCTGCTCCCAAGCAGCAGTAGCTCTATCTCTCAATTCCTGTTTATGGGTAGCCGCATAAAAATGGAGCGTATACATTATATTATTGAAACCCTGCAAAGGGTCGGCTGCAACCAAATGTAAATCTTGATCCCAATGCGGACTTCCTACCAATATTATATTATCGGGGTCATATTTCCTTATTTCGGTGATAATGTCGGTAGCATACTCTTTCACGCTCTCCCAAGTATCTTCCATAGGTTCGTTGTAAATCTCATAAATCACATGAGGATACTTTCCGTACTTCTGAGCCATCATCGAAAAGAAAGCCTTTGCCTCTTCTTTCTGAGGATAATAAGTATGCCAATCTATGATTACATACACATTATTTTTAATCGCAGCCTTTACAACCGCATTTATACAATTAAGAGCGTGTTCGGGGTTCTCTATATAATTATCTTCTATGCAAGTTCCCATCGCAGCACGCAATACAGTGCATTTCCAATCTTCTTTCAGCCACTTTACCGACTTTTTATTATAAAATCGAGGCCACAAATTGTGCCAACCATAACTAACGCCACGCAATACGACAGGCTCTCCCTGCTCACTGCAAAGTTGATTTCCATTTACTTGAAGCTGACCGTATAATTTTACCGGATCAGCCGCCATAGCAGATGATATAACACCGAATAATAACGAAATAATGAATAGCTGTTTTTTAAGCATAACCATGATATTAAATTTACGTTACAAAATAATAGTAAAAAAATAGCGCAAAAAAGTACTTTATTATCCGATAATGATACTTTTTTACCTCAAATGTGATTTTTCAATAAAGGAGAAGCGAATCAAGAAATCTGCAATTGATCTAAGCACCTGTTTATCAACAAAAACTATAATAGACGACCGCCCCGATAAAATGTTTTATATAAAAAGCATTCAAGATTTATTTAAAATTTTTCGAACGGTATTCAAAAGCCATTTATTCATCATGATCATCTAAACTATCCCAAATAGAGTCCTGTTGTTCTATATATTCTTCATAGTAATAAGCGAACCCCTTTCTTTCTGGAATACCCAACGTATCGCACCATTCTTTATAATCGGCCTCCAATTGCTTATCCTCCGCCATCATCGACCGGAATATATCTTCCGATAGATCGAGGGTCCGATACTGTTTAATAATATCATCAAATGTTATGGTAATATCATTACTCATGGCTTTTTCTATTTATCAATTAATATATCTTCGTATTTACAAATATAACTATTCTTTCATAAAAAAAGTTCTACAAAAAACAAAAATGTAAAATTAATCACTCCCCGGAATGCAGCCATTACAATATATAAACGCAAACCGATAAGAAAAATTATTCCCTTTACCAAGAAAAAAGTAGAACTTTCGATTAAAAAGTTCAAAATTTCCCGAATATAGGAATCGTTACTTCATAAAAGAATGATTATCTTTGTTTCAGAAGCAAAAGAGCAGCGCACCGCACAATCAAATAAATTTGTTTCTGCCTTCTTTTGCGCTATCTTTGCATAAAATGCGAAAATACGAACATGATTTACAACGAACGGAACATTCGAAAAGAGATTGTGCTGGAAGCCGCTAAACAAATCATGATGGCGGCCCGCACAGCACCCAAAGGTAAAGGAGTGGATATTATCGAAATAATTACACTCTCGCACGATAGCCTTCCGACTCTATCGGAAAATATGCGCAGCGAAGGGAAAAAACGCGGCATGATGTTTTTTCTGCGCGATGCCGATAATATAGAACAAGCCGACGCAGTTATCCTCATCGGAACCCGCCGACACCCCTTAGGTTTGAATTGCGCATACTGTGGAGCGAAAACGTGTGGTGAAAATCCTGAAAGCAATCCTTGTGCGATTAACTCTATCGATGTGGGAATCGCTATCGGATCGGCTTGTTCGAAAGCTGCCGACCTCCGTATCGACACCCGGGTGATGTTCTCGGCAGGCACAACCGCACAATCTATGAATCTCCTGCCCGGCTGTAACCAAATCATCGCTTTGGCATTGAGCGTATCGTCCAAGAACCCTTTTTTCGACCGTAAATTTCAAGCTCCGAAACAATGACCCCTAACATTTCCTTTCCGGCAGAATGGTATCCCCAATCGGGCATACAGCTCACTTGGCCTCACCCAAACACCGATTGGGCCTACATGCTCGACGAAGTTACCGACTGTTATAAAAAGTTGGCAAGCGAAATTTTCCAAAGGGAAAAGCTCATCATCGTCACCCCCTGCCCCGACGAAGTTAAAAAACAATTACAGGATACGATCGACATCGAATCCGTCCGATTCATAGAATGTCTCACCAACGATACATGGGCACGAGATCACGGCGGTATCACGGTATTCAGAAACGGAGTTCCCGTTATATACGACTTCAAATTCAACGGCTGGGGACTCAAATTCGCAGCTAATTACGACAACCTCATCACTTCGACTTTATATAACGAAAACGTTTTTAACGCCCTATACGAAAATAAGCTCAATTTCGTACTGGAAGGGGGAGCCCTCGAAAGCGACGGAGCCGGAACCTTGCTCACCACGAGCGAATGCCTGCTATCTCCCAACCGAAATGGGGAATGGACACGATCCGTTATCGAAGAATACCTCAAACGGACATTCGGGCTGCAACGCATACTATGGCTCGACCACGGCTATCTCGCCGGAGACGACACCGATAGCCACATCGACACACTGGCCCGATTTGCAGACGAAGATACGATCGTTTACGTACAATGCTCCGATTCGAAAGACGAGCACTACGAAGCATTGCGTAAAATGGAAGCACAACTTCAAACCTTCACAACGATCGGCGGGAAACCGTATAATCTGCTTCCCCTACCCATGCCCGAAGCCGTTTACGATGAAAACGGAGAGCGTTTACCGGCAACTTATGCCAACTTTCTCATCTTGAACGACGCAATCCTGTACCCCACTTATCGACAACCTTTGAACGATAAGAAAGCATTTGAAATACTTCGACAAGCGTTCCCGAATCGGGAAGTCGTAGGAATAGACTGTTCACCGCTCATTCGACAACATGGTTCGTTACATTGCGTAACCATGCAATATCCTCGAAATGTATTACGATAAATATATCCTGTCATGACCGAAAAGAAAATCACTGTCGGAATTATCCAACAACAAAATACCGGCGACATCGCCGACAACAAAAAAAGACTGAAACAACATATCGAACAATGCGCTGCAAAAGGTGCACAGCTCGTAGTCCTGCAAGAACTACATAACAGCCTCTATTTCTGTCAAACAGAATCGACCGATAGCTTCGATTTGGCAGAATCCATACCGGGAGAATCGACCGAATTTTACAGTCGTATCGCCGGTGAGCTGCACATCGTCTTGGTAACCTCTCTTTTCGAACGACGCGCAGCCGGATTGTACCACAACACAGCAGTCGTGTTCGACACCGATGGTTCTATCGCCGGAAAGTATCGTAAAATGCACATACCGGACGACCCTGCCTATTACGAAAAATTCTATTTCACCCCCGGCGATTTGGGATTCACCCCCATAAAAACCTCCATCGGTACACTGGGGGTATTGGTATGTTGGGATCAATGGTATCCCGAAGCAGCCCGCCTCATGGCACTGCAAAGAGCCGACATGCTCATCTACCCTACGGCCATCGGCTGGGAAAGCTCCGACACCCCCCAAGAACAAAAGCGACAACAAGACGCGTGGATTATTTCCCAACGAGGACACGCCGTCGCCAACGGACTACCTGTTGTAGCTGTCAACCGTGTGGGACATGAACCCGATCCCTCTGGACAAACCAACGGCATACAATTCTGGGGACACAGCTTCGTCTGCGGTCCGCAAGGTGAAATACTGGCCGCCGCTCCCGACGACAGCGAATGGTGTGAAGTCGTAGAAATAGATTTAACCCGCTCCGAAAACGTTCGGCGCTGGTGGCCGTTCTTGCGAGACCGCCGTATCGACTCGTACAACGATATATTGCGAAGATTCATCGATTAACCGTATCTCGAAAAACAAAAGCACGGAACCTCTTCACCCGATTCCCCGATGTACCGAACCGAACCTTCGTTATAAAATAATAAAAAAGGACATAAATCTCCGCAAAACAGCTATTTTTGTAAATTATTAGCGTCAAGATATGGACACAAAAAAAAATATCACGGACAAACAACTGGCATTGGATAAGCGTTATATACGAATGGCGCAAATCTGGGCTGAAAACTCTTACTGCCAGCGTCGTAAAGTCGGAGCTTTAATTGTAAAAGACAAGATGATAATCTCCGACGGGTACAACGGTACACCTGCCGGATTCGAAAACTGCTGCGAAGACGAAAACGGCCACACATATCCTTTCGTTTTGCATGCCGAGGCAAATGCCATCACCAAAGTCGCTCGCAGCAACAACAGCAGCGACGGAGCGACTCTATACGTGACGTCCTCGCCTTGTATCGAATGTTCCAAGTTGATTATACAAGCAGGTATCAGTCGTGTCGTATTTTCGGAATACTACCGGCTCCAAGACGGTATCGAACTTCTGCAAAAAGCCGGCATACAAGTGGATTTCATTGATCCGCAAGCCGATGAATCTATAAAGTAAAAAGCTAAACTATCCTATTAAATATGAATAACGAAAAAGCTCGTTTCGTCTGGGTCCCGTTACTAATAGCCGTGGCTATCGCCGGGGGAATTTTAATCGGACGATTTTTCTCTGCCGATACCTCTTTCGGCAAAACAGCAAGGTATGACAAAATCGAAAGTTTGTTGCAATGCATCGAGCAACAATACGTCGACACGGTAAACAGGAACGATCTCATAGAAAATGTCGTGCCCAAAGTCATAGGAGAGTTAGATCCCCACTCTGCCTACATTCCGGCAAAAGATCTGGAAAGCGTCAATGAAGAGTTAGAAGGCTCGTTTAGTGGAATCGGGATACAATTCAATATACTGAACGACACCATCAACGTTGTCAGCGTCATTTCCGGCGGCCCCTCCGAAAAAGTAGGAATACTGGCCGGAGACCGCATCATCTCGGTCAACGATTCTGCTTTCGTTGGTAAAAACATTAGTAACGAAAAAGTCATGAAAAATTTGCGGGGACCTAAGGGAACGACCGTGAAACTCGAAATCTTACGCAAAACAGCGAAAAATCCGCTCATTTATGAAGTAACGCGCGGAGATATTCCCGTCAACAGCGTTGATGCGGCTTATATGCTCAACGACAAATCGGGATATATAAAAATCAGCAAATTCGGCAAAACCACTTACGACGAATTTATTACAGCCCTCTCCAAACTACACAATCAAGGAGCCGAAAACTTCATTATCGACTTGCGTGGCAATAGCGGAGGATTGATGGACGCTGCAATCAATATGGCGAATGAATTCCTTCCTGCCAACCGGTTAATAGTCTATGCCGAAGGAAAAGCATTCGAACGGGAAGACGCCGTTTCGAACGGCACGGGAACATTCCAAAAAGAACAAGTCGTAGTTCTCACGGACGAATGGTCCGCGTCGGCCAGTGAAATATTCGCAGGAGCCATACAAGACAACGACAGAGGTTTGATAATCGGACGCCGAACATTCGGCAAGGGACTGGTACAACAACAAATCCCCTTCCGTGACGGATCGGCCATTCGACTGACGGTAGCTCGTTACTATACACCTTCCGGCCGTTGTATCCAAAAAGAATATCAATTAGGGAAATCCGAAGATTATAGCATGGATATCGTAAACAGATATATGCACGGTGAATTTTTCAATGCCGACAGTATCAAACAGAACAAAGAGTTGGTGTTCCACACGGTCAACGGGCGTGAAGTATACGGCGGAGGCGGAATTATGCCCGACATATTCGTTCCACGAGACACGACGGGTGTCACCTCCTACTTCAACAACGTAGCCAACGAAGGTCTGCTCTATCAATACGCATTCGACTACACAGATAAATACCGCGACAAATTGTCAACAGCAAAAGATGTCGAATCCCTATTGAGTATACTTGAACCCAACACTCTCTTAAACAGTTTCGTTCAATACGCCGCCCAAAAAGGAATACGCCCCCGTCCCGTTTACATCAATATTTCAAGAAAATTAATCGTAAACACGTTGCAGGCATACATAGCCCGGAACATATTGGGAGAAGAAGCATTTTACAAACTGCTACTACGAGATGACGAAACCTTGCGAAAGGCTCGGGATATAGTGAATAAAGGCGAAGGATATCCCGAATTGCCGGCAGAAAATCAAGTTCCTCGATGAGCGAAAAACAACAACTGCGGCAACAGGTCAAACAGTTGAAACAGGCTATCTCCTCGGAACAGCGAGTAGCTTTATCACAAAATATATGCTCGGCAATAGAAAAGCTACCCGGTTTCGAAACAGTCTCGCGCATACTGCTTTATCACGCCTTGACTGACGAGGTCGATACCGGTTTAATGTTATCCAGATGGAGCAAAAAAAAACAACTGTACCTACCCATAGTGAACGGCGACAATCTCATCGTCAGCCCCTACGATCCTCGGTTCCTTAAACAAGGGGCTTTCGGTATTTGGGAACCGGGTAACACCCGGGAAACCGATCCCGGTTCGATAGACTGGATAATCGTACCCGGAGTAGCGTTCGACAAAAAGCTGAATCGATTGGGACGAGGAAAAGGATATTACGACAAACTGCTCGTCCAGACCTCCGCCACAAAAATTGGAATCTGCTATGAACTGCAACTGTTCGACGAAATACCGGCAGAGCCCCACGACATAAAAATGGACTTTATAATTACCGAAAACAATATCATTCATAGAAAGGACGAATTATGGCACTAATAAACGCCGAGACAAAGCTTTGCGACGTTATCTTGCACGAACCCTCCGTCATACCGGTTATCAATCGATTCGGTATTATTCTGGGGGTCGGCGACAAAAGCATACGTACCGTATGCGAAGAAAAAAATCTAGACTGCGAGTTTTTCGTGACCATACTCAACACCTTTATCAACGAAGACTATTTTCCGGAAAACCGGCTCAAATCATTTTGCGCTACACAAATAGTAAACTACCTCACCCAAACGAATGCCTACTATGAACAATTCCAGATACCCAATATAGAACGACATTTCAATTTCTTGATAAACCAAAGCGACAGCGAGAACAACAATCTCGAACTTATGAAGCAATTCTTCGACGAACTGAAAAAAGAATTGTTGTCGCGCATAGAAAATGACAAGAATTGCTGGTTTCCCTCTATCAAAGTCGCTGCCGAAACCCTGCACGGGGAATATTACGGAGAAAAATTTCAACCCGATACAGAAGAAAACGATTCTTTGGAAGAAAAATTAGACGATCTTAAAAGCCTGTTTGTTATTCATCTAAAAGGCGAATACGATCTCAATCTTTGCCACGGTGTCATATTCGCAATATACAGCCTCGAAAAAGATATCAAACAACACAACCGGATAAGAAACAGAATACTCCGTCCCATTGCCGACGGTATGTTGGAAGCCTGCCGAAACAAAAGTTTCAAGTAATCGAAGTCCATGCGTATCGCCATCGTTACACCATACACGTTACTTAACTTAGGATTGAAGCATTTACTACAAAAATACTTCGACACCACTCCTATATTATACAACGAGATTTCCGAGTTTTTCGATAACGCGCCCGAACAATTCGATGCCTATATTCTTTTCGCCGATACAATCATCGGATACAGCGATTTTTTCCTCCCTCGCAAAAGCAAAATCATACTCCTCGCCTCCGAAGGGTCTCACCTGCCCGAAACTTCAATGACTTCGTTAGACATACACGAAAGCGAAGAATCTCTGCTCGAAAAAATACAACAGTTCATCGAGCATTTAGACAAACAATCCGAAATCCTGCCTCACGAATTATCGCCTCGGGAAACCGAAGTATTGAGGCTGGTAGCCAAAGGGCTCATGAATAAAGAAATAGCCGATCGCCTGAATATAAGTATAAACACAGTACTCAGCCATCGAAAAAATCTAACGGCCAAATTAGGTATCAAGACCGTATCGGGGCTTAGCTTCTATGCAATGATGAACGGTTATATATCGGATATAGACGATAAATAACACCGTACAATTTTTTGAATATAATTATTTTTATCGTTTTTCGATAAAAATATACTGTTTTTCTTGTTCGTTCGGAAAATATTCTATTTCTTTGTCCTGACAATATAGAATATGACGTATATGTTTTACGACAAACGAACACAGAGAAAAATACAATTATTGAATTTGCTAATCGCATTACTCATTCTCATTCCCATACTTCTCGATTTCTCCAAAGGATTTATGATGGGGCTCAATTCCTCTGTCATCGGATTCCAAAATGGGCTGGAAGAATCGACTTTTCAGATTTGCACAGTCAAACCGGACTCATTGCAATTAAACCACATAGGAACGATCCCAAGTCTCAATCTCTCGTCCGACAATATTCTCTACCTTCCGGCATCGACGACACCCGTAGCACTGAGTATAAGTTCCGTAATACTGACTGGGCTTTCTTTCATCGCCCTTATTTGTATGATTATTAAATTAGTGCAATTGATAAAATCGGTTGCCTCAGATGGACTCATGAACCGTAGAAACATCAAACGATTGAGATTACTCTCCTATTTCATGATTACATTCTACCTCGTTAGCTATATAGATTCCTTTATCACCACGAGCTATTATCGTTCGCACCTCTCGTTGGGAGACAATCAAATTTGCTATCCCGAATTGAGCGCTTCGGTCACTATTGCATTTATTTTGCTGTTACTAGCCGAAATTTTGAATATAGCCTATAAACAACGCGAAGAATTAGACCTCACTATATAAATAACGACCATGCCTATTATTGTCAATCTCGATGTAATGATGGCGAAACGAAAAATTTCGCTTAATGAACTTTCGGGCAAAATAGATATCACTCCGGCCAATCTCTCTATCTTAAAGACAGGGAAAGCCAAAGCTATACGTTTCTCCACTCTCGAAGCTATTTGCAAAGAACTGAATTGCCAACCGGGAGATATACTAGAATACCAAGACGAAGAAAATACAATATAACTCACTTTAAATCAAACAAAAATGAATCTAAAAATGGTAAAATCGGGATTAGTGCTTGCCTGTGTAGCCCTTGCCCAATGGGTATCGGCACAACAAGCTCCTCAGATGGAAGCATTGCCCATCGATCCCAACGTACGCTACGGAGTCCTCGATAATGGTCTCACCTATTATGTACGTCACAACGAAACGCCGAAGAATCGTGCAGAATTCCACATTGCACAAAAGGTAGGTTCAATTCTCGAAAACGAAGACCAACGCGGATTGGCCCACTTCCTCGAACACATGGCATTCAACGGGACAGAACATTTTCCCGGTAAAAACATGTTAAACTACCTCGAAAACAAGGGTATCAAATTCGGCGTAGACATCAATGCCTATACCGGATTCGATGAAACCGTGTATCGTATATCCAATGTCCCCACTCAAAATCAAAATTTGGTAGACTCCTGTCTACTCGTTCTGTACGATTGGGCTTGTGCCATCTCTCTGAATGACAAAGACATCGACGAAGAACGCGGAGTTATCCATGAAGAGTGGAGAACTCGTGCCGATGCCAACTGGCGTACATGGGAAGTCACGGTTCCTGTCATGTTTGCCGGTAGCCAATATGCCAACCGTATGCCCATCGGAACAATGGAAGTTGTCATGAATTTCCCCTATCAGGCACTACGCGACTACTATCACAAATGGTATCGCCCCGACCAACAAGGTATTATCGTTATCGGTGACTTCGATGCCGACAAAATGGAAGCTCAGATCAAAGAACTGTTCGGTAAAATCAAAATGCCCGAAAACGCGGCAGAGCGTATCTACTACACCGTACCCGACAACAAAGAACCTATCTTTGCATTCCACAAAGACAAAGAAGCCACATACACCCGGGTGGATATCTATATGAAACACGACCCCATGCCCCGCGAAATGAGAGGAACTATCAACGGGGCCATCAATGACTATATGGGACAAGTTGTCGGTATCATGTTTAACGACCGCATCTCCGAAATCACTCAAAAACCGGATGCTCCCTTCATTGCCGGAGCGATTTTCGACGGAGATTTCTTCGTTTCCAAAACCAAAGATGCATTTACTCTTATCGCTTTGGGTAAAGACAATGGAGCGATCGATGCCATAAAAGGTATTATGCGCGAAGCAGAACGTATCGACCGTTTCGGATTCACAGCTTCCGAATACGACCGTGCCCGGGCTACATTACTTTCTCGGTATGAAAACATGTACAAAGAACGCAACAATCACAAAAACATCGACTACGCCGAAGAGTACATCAGACACTTCATCGACGGCGGATATATTCCGGGTATCGAAATGGAATACAACCTGCTCAAACAAATATCTCCGGCCATTACGGTAGATATGGTAAACCAATACATCAAAACGCTTATTAGCGAAGACAATATGGTAATTTCACTGACCGGTCCCGATAAAGAAGGAGTATCCTATCCCGACAAAGACCAAGTTCTTGCCGCTATCAAAGAAGTCGAAGCAGAAGAAATTACTCCCTATGTCGACAATGTATCCAACGAACCGCTCATTTCCGACGAACCGGTTGCGGGTAAAATTGTAAAAAGTGCTGCCGGAAAGAAATTTGGAACAACCGAATGGACCCTTTCCAACGGAGTGAAAGTTATCCTCAAACCGACAGACTTCAAGAGCGATGAAATCTCTATGCAAGCCGTAAGCAAAGGAGGACTTTCCCTTTATGATTACACAGATCGTGCTTTGGTTAAAAATCTGAAAGCCGTCAATGAAATCGTTGAATTGAGCGGACTCGGGAAATACGGAAGAACAGACTTGATGAAAGCATTAGCCGGTAAAACCGTATCTACCTATTTTTCTTTGGGAGAACCTATGGAAATGATCAATGCCTCCTGCGCGACCAAAGACCTCAAAACCATGATGCAATTGGTATACCTCACCTTTACCGACATACATCGTGACGAAGATGCCTTCGCCGCATGGAAAGAGCAAATGAAAGCGGTACTGACAAACTATGCGAACGATCCTCAGTTCATTTTCAGCGATTCGCTTTCAGCAACGCTCTACAATCATAACATAATGCGGGAACCCTTGAAAGCCGAAGATATCGACCTGATTAACTACGACCGCATTCTCGAAATTGCAAAAGAGCGCACAGCCAATGCAGCCGATTATACCTTCATCTTCGTGGGTAATTTCGATATCGACTCTCTGAAACCGGTTGTTGAAAAGTACATCGCTTCGCTGCCTGCAAACAAGAATAGAGACAAAATCGGTAAAATATCCACCATACAACCGGGTCTTATCGACAACAACTTCACGTTGCCCATGCAAACGGCTAAATCCACTGTGTACGCCGTCTATTCGGGAAAACAAAAATACGACTTGCGCAGTAACATTATGTTCAGTATGCTCGACCAAATCATGGACATCGCATATACCGAAACTATCCGTGAAGAAGAAGGCGGAACCTACGGCGTAGGGACATCGTCTAATTTATCGCCCGTCAACAACTCATGGTTATTCCTATTTGGATTCGATACCAACCCGCAAGACGAAAAACGTTTGACAGAACGGGCTCACGCCGAACTAAACAAAGTTGTTACCGAAGGCCCTCGCGAAAAAGACTTCAACAAAGTAAAAGAGTATATGCTTAAACAACATGCTCAAAACCTTCGCGAAAACTCCTATTGGATGAACATTATCAAATCCGATGTTCTCGGTTACGGCGACAACAATACCGATTACGAAAACATTGTTAACGGCATTACGCTCGACGATATGAAGAAATTCACAAAGAAACTCTTCAACGGTAAAAACATCATCGAAGTAACGATGACCGGAGTTGTCGAAGACGAAACGAAATAAAAACGAGAATGTCAAAACTAAAATGACCGTTCCGAAAAATTGCAGCTTGTAACTGCTAAACCTAAAAAGGAAGAGCCGTATCAAACTCTGTTTGGAGTAATGATACGGCTCTTTCTTTGATAAAATTGGTTTGTGATACCCTCTTCTCACCTTTACACTCGAATTTTAATCTAACCACTCCCCTTATGTTTCCGCAAGAATAGCATTGCGGGGTATCGCACTTAAAATCAAAGCAGAGAAAAAAGTGAAATACTCCTCAATCTCTCCCCTGCCGTGTCTCGTAGCATTGCGGGAAGTTGCGGTAACAATAGGGGGAAAAGGGCGAGGACTGTTTAAGCGGAAGGTTACTATCACCCTCCTCCCTGCCGTGTCCCGTAGTATTACGGGGTGTTTTGCAACACAAAATATAGGGGAGGTGTCCGAAGGACGGAGGGGTTAAATCGAAATTGTTGAATCTTCGACAAGCAAAGGAATATGGAAGAGAAACCGAAAAAGCTATCGTTTTTTCAGAGAGAGTTTGTTAAAAAGAAATTTATGGCTAAACCTTATAGCTACCCGATTGGCTTCCGAAATAAAAAAAGCCTCTGAATACAGAGGCTTTTTTTATTTACGATCGATTTTCTATCTGAATCTCAATTCACCGAAATAATCGGGACGGTGAAAATCGGGCTTTTCGATAGGTATCGGCGACCAGCTCAAATAATGAGGCAAAGACGATCCGTCGGCACATTTATAGAAATTAGCCGAGAGACTCTCCGGCAACTGCCCGCCGTCAAGCCCTATAAGTTCAAAAGGTATGGCGACCAATAAATTCCACGAGAAAAGCCCCTCCATCTCACAAAACGGTTTATTACCGACCGACGAATAACGTTTGATTTTAGCCATTTTATCGGCTGAGAAGTGCTCGGCATCTTCCCGCCCGGTGCGACGGGCAGCCAAAGCCGTTCCTATACAGTTGAACTCGAAATTATAATAATACTTCTCACCCGGTATCTGCACGAAAAACTCTACGCAGCTATCCTCCCAGACAGGAGAATTATCGGTACTGTTCACAGCCCGCAAATAATTGCCCTTTACAAAATAATTGATGTAGAGACACTCCTTATCACGAGCTATATAAAAAGAGGTAATAGGCTTATACGGAAACTCGTTCGGCCAATCGACGCAATCTATCGCCTGCCGCACACCCTGTGCCTCCAAAATCTCGGAAACCTGCGACAAAGGTTTGTCGCACAATCCGGCAACAAATGGAACTTCAATAACTTTTTTCATGATGTTTATAAATTATACAAAAAATAATCTTTTATTCCCCAAACAAATCCCACAATAGACATAATAATGATGATAATCCCGATTCCCCTATTTATTAACCAAATACTACGCACATTAAAACGGGCACGAACCTTATTGATGACGTAAGTTATCAGGAACCACCAACTGACAGCTCCTAACAAAATAGACAGATAACCCACCACATGATGCCCCAATTGTGATTCGGGCAAGAAAAAATTAAACCGGGCAAATAGGCCTATATAAAGAAATAATATCAGAGGATTGGAAAAAGTCAATAAAAACGCCGTAATGAAATCCTGCGTAAACGTATTGATGGAAGAATTGGCTTTACGAATATTCTTGGCCGGATTCTGGCGATACAGATACAACCCGAACCCCACCAAAACCAAACTGCCCAAAATCTGCAAAATATTTTGATTAGCCTCTATAAAATCGATGACGATAGACATGCCTAAGCCCGTAAGCAATGCATATATCAAATCGGATAATGCAGCACCCAATCCTGTCACGAAGCCCGACCATCGCCCTTTATTCAACGTACGCTGTATACACAATATCCCTATCGGTCCCATCGGCGCCGACACCAATATGCCTATGGCTAAGCCTCGAATTATAGTATATAGCGTTAAGTCCATAAAGTCTAAAAACTACCTTATTCTATTGAAATACGGTATAAATCACAAAATAGTATGACATTGACACAAAATAAATTTCATTTTTGCTCCTGTAAAACAAAAGCTCACCTCTATTGTCCGTCAAAAACGGCATAAGAAAAAGGCAAACCCCTATTTTCTTGAAGATGCCTATGCACAACCTATTCTCGATTCGTGAAGCAAAGATAGTGAAAGGTGAGCGCAGAGACAAACGGAAATCGCATTTCCGACTTGGCTATGCCGAACCGCATCCTATTTTCGCATACTGTGCAAAGATAATGAAAGGTGAACACAGAACAAAATTTATTTTAGTTCTGTTGAACAGCCGCCTATCTTATTTTATCGAACATAGGCAAGGTTGGACACAGCAAAAAGGCATACATCAACCACAACGCAAAAATGCCCCTATATTCGACCGTACCAAATACAGAGAAAAGACTCGTCCTCCTCTTCCCTCATTTGAGAGTCTCGTTGAGTCACCCCCTCCCCTATACTCGAAAAATCGAACATCAAGGAATAATATCCAAAAATTAGGAACTGTTTTGTCCTATTTTTTTTGAGTGGACGAGGGTTTTTCCTTAATTTTGCAACGAAAATAAATACGTTTTCTTTGTCTCGATTTTTCAGTCGGGAAAAAGAAAAACAGACATGCCACTAAAAAACAAGACACAATGGTCATTTTTTTCAAAACCTCCGTTCAAAATATTATTGCAGTTCAGGCCGATCACAGCTTTTCGGCAGATGAGACTAAAAAATTATCGTGGCTTTTCGACAATGCCGAGCTTCTCCCTGCTTCAACGTTGAAGGGCTGGTTTATCGGGCCCCGTAAAGAGATGATTACCCCGTGGAGCACCAATGCCGTAGAGATTACTCAAAACATGGGACTCACCGGTATCTCTCGCATCGAGGAATTTTTCCCTGTAACAGACGGTTCTGCCGAATTCGACAAAATGCTACAACGGTTGTACAACGGTATCGACGGTAAAATTTTCGACATCGACAAACAACCCGATCCCATTGTGTACATCGACGATCTTGCCGCATATAACGAACAGGAAGGTCTGGCCCTCAGCCCCGACGAAATAAACTATCTGAACGACCTAAGTAAAAAAATCGGACGGAAACTAACCGACAGCGAAGTTTTCGGATTCTCGCAAGTCAATTCCGAGCACTGCCGTCATAAAATTTTCAACGGTGTCTTCATCATCGACGGTCAAGAAAAAGAAAGTTCTCTTTTTAAATTGATAAAAAAGACCTCGGAATATAATCCCAATCGGTTGGTTTCGGCATACAAAGATAACGTGGCTTTCAATGCCGGACCTACCGTCGAGCAGTTCGCTCCGATAAATCCCCAACAACCCGACTTTTTCGAAATAAAAGATATCAAAACAGTCATCTCGTTAAAAGCCGAGACACACAATTTCCCCACGACCGTAGAGCCCTTCAACGGAGCTGCCACCGGTACGGGAGGTGAAATACGCGACCGACTCGGTGGCGGACGTGCCAGCCTACCTATTGCAGGAACGGCAGTTTATATGACGGCCTATCCCCGTACGGAAGAAGGACGGGAATGGGAAGAAGGTTCCATGCAACCTCGTCCGTGGCTTTATCAAACGCCCGAACAAATATTGATTAAGGCCTCTAACGGAGCTTCTGATTTCGGAAACAAATTCGGACAACCCCTCATCTGCGGCTCCCTGCTCACATTCGAGCACGCCGAGAACGGTAAAAAATTTGCTTTCGACAAAGTCATTATGCTCGCCGGCGGTGTAGGATTCGCCAACATGCGCGACGCACTTAAAGGCACGCCCGTAGCCGGGGAAAAAGTAGTGGTAATGGGTGGTGACAACTATCGTATCGGTATGGGTGGAGGAGCAGTCTCATCGGTAGAAACCGGACAATACGACAATGCCATTGAGCTGAACGCCGTACAACGAGCCAATCCTGAAATGCAAAAACGAGTATCCAACGTCATTCGGGCGATGTCCGAAGCCGAGGAAAATCCCATCGTCTCGATTCACGACCACGGAGCCGGAGGCCATTTGAACGCACTTTCCGAGTTGGTAGAAGAAACTGGCGGATTGATTCACATGGATCAACTGCCCGTCGGCGACCCCACCCTATCGGCCAAAGAAATCGTAGGTAACGAAAGTCAGGAACGTATGGGTATCGTCATTCGGGAAGAAGACATCGAGCACATTCGTCAAATCGCCGACCGTGAACGGGCTCCGTTCTATGTAGTTGGCGAAACCACAGGCGACCATCGCTTCGTATTCGAACAGACCGATGGTGTTAAGCCCATCGACTTGGCGATGGAAGACATGTTCGGGAAAGCTCCCCGTACCGTCATGACAGACAGAACAGTCGAAGAAACTTACGAAGACGTAACATACGATCAAACGCAACTCGACGAATACGTAGAACGAGTGCTCCAACTCGAAGCAGTCGCTTGTAAAGACTGGCTCACCAACAAAGTGGACCGTTCCGTTACCGGAAAAATTGCCCGCCAACAATGTCAGGGAGAGATACAACTCCCATTGAGCGACTGCGGAGTAGTTGCCCTCGACTATCGGGGACGCGCCGGTATCGCCACCTCTATCGGCCATGCGCCGCAAGCGGCATTGGTCGATCCCGCCGCAGGATCTATTCTCTCCATCGCCGAAGCCCTCACCAATATCGTTTGGGCTCCGCTCTCCGAAGGTTTAGACAGCGTTTCGCTTAGTGCCAACTGGATGTGGCCCTGTAAAAACGAAGGCGAAGACGCCCGCCTATATCGGGCAGTCGAAGCATGCAGCGATTTTGCCTGCTCGCTCGGAATCAATATCCCCACCGGAAAAGACAGTCTGTCCATGACTCAGAAATACGGAAAGGACAAAGTCTATTCGCCCGGTACGGTCATCATCTCGGCAGGAGCTGAAGTCTCGGATATACGCAAAGTCGTATCTCCCGTCCTCCGCACGGGAATCGACAGTACGGTCTACTACATCGATTTCTCGTTCGACAAGCTCAAATTAGGAGGATCGGCGTTCGCCCAATCGCTCGACAAAATAGGAAAAGAAGTTCCCACCGTACAAGACAGCGAATACTTTGCCAACGCGTTCAATGCCGTCCAAGAATTAATTAACAAAGAGTTGATTCTGGCAGGACACGATATCTCCGCCGGTGGTATGATAACCACGATGCTCGAAATGAATTTTGCCAATACCGAAGGCGGTTTGGAAGTTTCGTTGGACGAAATCCCCGAAAAAGACCTTGTTAAGATATTGTTCAGCGAAAACCCGGGTATCTTGATTCAAGTAGAAAAAACCGACGAAGTCGAAAAGATATTGAAAAAAGCCGGCGTAGCGTTTATTCGTCTGGCTCGCCCCTGCGACGAACGCCATCTGCTCATACACAAAGACGGAGCCGATTATCAATTCTTCATCGATCATTTGCGCGACGTATGGTTCGAGTCGTCCTATCTGCTCGACTGCAAACAAAGCGGAGAAAAAGCAGCCAAAGACCGCTTCCTCAACTACAAGGAACAACCGCTGCAATTCCATTTCCCCGATTCGTTCACGGGAACGCTCGCCCAATACGGTATCTCGGCCGATCGTCGCACACGATCCGGTGTGAAAGCAGCCATCATTCGTGAGAAGGGTGTTAATGGAGATAGAGAAATGGCCTATTCGCTCTATTTGGCGGGATTCGATGTGAAAGACGTGCACATGACCGACCTCATCAGTGGCCGCGAAACGCTCGACGATATCAACATGATTGTATACTGCGGTGGATTCTCAAATTCCGATGTACTCGGTTCGGCAAAAGGCTGGGCAGGAGGATTCCTTTGGAACGAAAAAGCCAAAGCTGCACTCGACCGTTTCTACAACCGCCCCGACACCCTGAGTCTCGGTATTTGCAACGGCTGCCAGCTCATGGTAGAATTGGGACTGCTCACCCCCGACCACGAACAAAAGCCCAAAATGCGACACAACGATTCGCACAAATTCGATTCTCAGTTCATCGGATTGACAATTCCCGAAAACAACTCTGTCATGTTCGGCTCGTTATCGGGTTCGAAACTCGGTATATGGGTTGCCCACGGAGAAGGTAAATTCGAGTTGCCTTACGACAAAGAAAGATACAATATCGTAGCCCAATACACCTACGATGCTTATCCGGCAAATCCCAACGGATCGCCTTACGGTATAGCCGGTATCACGTCGGCCGACGGCCGCCATTTGGCCATGATGCCCCACCTCGAACGAGCCATATTCCCCTGGCAGTGCGGACATTATCCTGCCGACAGAAAAACCGACGAGATTACCCCGTGGATCGAGGCTTTTGTCAATGCCCGCAAATGGGTTGAACACCACACCAAATAAAAAGTATATTCCGCAGGGCGGGAGGGAAACAATGTCCCTCTCGCTCTGTTCGTTTAATCAAATAATAATCAACACGACAACATTACATTATGGGAGGATTTTTTGGTACCATAAAAAAAGAATCTTGCGTTACCGACCTTTTTTATGGCGTAGATTACAACTCGCACTTAGGTACGAAACGTGCCGGTATCGTGACGTATGAAAATGGCGTTTTCAAACGGGCGATCCACAATATAGAAAACTCCTACTTCCGCTCGAAATTCGAAGCCGAACTGCCCGAATTCTCTGGTAATTCGGGAATCGGTGTCATCAGCGATACCGATGCACAACCCATCATCATCAGTTGCCATTTGGGAAAATTCGCCATCGTTACCGTCGCCAAAATAAACAACGTAGAAGAACTCGAAAAAGAACTACTGGCGAGCGGAAACCATTTCAGCGAACATAGTAACAATATCATCAACCAATCCGAATTGGTTTCGATGATTATCAGTCAAGGAAAAGACTATGTCGACGGCATCCGCTTGGTACAGGAAAAAATCAAAGGGTCTTGTTCCATGCTTTTACTCACCGAGCAAGGCATTATCGCCGCTCGCGACAAATACGGTCGTTCGCCTATCCTCGTCGGACGGGGAGATAACGGCTACGCCGTATCGTCCGAAACATGCAGCTTCCCGAACCTCGGATACGAACTCTGTTACGACATACGTCCCGGAGAAATCGTCCGGTTGACAGCCGATGGTTATGAATCGCTCAACCAGCCCGGTAAAAAAATGCAGATATGCTCCTTCCTATGGGTATATTACGGATATCCCGCCTGCGAATACGAAGGGAAGAATGTCGAAGAGATGCGCTTTCACACTGGCTTCGAAATGGGTAAAAAAGACGACATCGAAGCCGATTTCGTCTCCGGCATCCCCGATTCCGGTGTAGGCATGGCTCTCGGATATGCCGTAGGTAAACAAATTCCCTACCGGAGAGGTATCGTCAAATATACCCCCACTTGGCCTCGCAGCTTCACCCCTTCCAATCAAGCCATGCGCGAGCTGGTAGCCAAAATGAAACTCATACCCAACAAAAGCATGCTCGACGGAAAACGGGTCGTATTCTGCGACGACTCCATCGTCCGCGGTACGCAACTGAGAGACAATGTATCCGATCTCTACCGCTATGGAGCCAAAGAAGTTCACATGCGCATCAGTTGTCCCCCTCTCCTGTACCCGTGTAAGTTTCTTAACTTCACGGCCTCCAAAAGCGAAATGGAGCTTATTACCCGTCGCACCATCGCCGAGATAGAGGGTAACCCCGATAAAAATGTCGCAGCTTATGCACGCACCGGGTCGCCCCAATACAATTGTATGGTAAACTGCATTTGTAAAAAGCTGAACATTACCTCATTAAAATTCAACCCGTTAGAAACACTAGTCGAATCGATCGGGCTTCCTAAGGAATGTATCTGCACGCACTGTTTCGACGGCAGCAGCTACGAATAAGCCCGTCAGAACCGAATAAAACCCCGGCTCGTTATGCCGTCCGATCATCTGTTCTCGCCGGGCGGCATAACGGTTTTTTCGCCTAAAAGATTGAAAATAACAATCATTTTTGTAATTTTGCGAGTCAATGAATCGACACAGAATATACGAATATTTATAAATCATAAATCTCACATTAAATTATGAATCTTAAAATCGTAGTATTGGCAAAACAAGTGCCCGATACCAGAAATGTGGGGAAGGATGCCATGAAAGAGGACGGAACGATCAACCGTGCCGCCTTGCCTGCTATCTTCAACCCCGAAGATTTGAACGCCTTGGAACAGGCTCTGCAACTGAAAGAACAAAACCCGGGATCGACGATTACCCTGCTTACGATGGGTCCTCCTCGTGCCGCCGAAATTATTCGGGAAGGTTTATTCCGTGGAGCGGACGGAGGTATCGTATTGACCGACCGTGCCTTTGCCGGAGCCGACACATTGGCTACGTCTTACGCACTATCGTGTGCCGTACGCAAAATCAAAGATTATGATATTATCTTGGGAGGTCGTCAAGCCATCGATGGCGACACGGCTCAGGTAGGCCCTCAAATCGCCGAAAAATTGGGAATCCCCCAAGTCACCTATGCCGAGCAAATTCTGAGCATAGAAAACGGGAAAGCCACCGTGAAACGTCGTCTCGAACGCGGGATAGAAACCGTCGTAGTTCCCCTGCCCGCAGTCATCACGGTCAACGGTTCGGCCGATGAATGCCGTCCTCGCAACGCGAAGCTCATACAACGTTACAAATACGCCAAGACACCGAGCGAAAAACAAGGACTGAGCGAAGAATGCTTGAAACTCTATGAACAGCGTCCGGCCCTCAACCTTTACGAATGGAGTGTAAACGATGTCGATGCCGACCTCGATCAAGTAGGTCTTGCCGGTTCTCCCACCAAAGTAAAAGCCGTACAAAACGTTGTATTCCAAGCAAAGGAAAGCAAACGACTCACGGCTGCCGACAACGAAATCGAAGACCTTGTCAAAGAATTGATCGCCAACCACACGATTGGTTAATGCCCGTGTACTATGAACTAAAAAACTAACGATTATGAACAATCTGATTGTATATTGCGAAATAGAAGACGGCATCATCGCCGATGTGAGCCTCGAACTGCTCACAAAAGGTCGCTCGCTGGCCAATCAACTGAATTGTAAACTCGAAGCACTGGTGATCGGTAGCAACCTCGACGGTGTGGAAAAACAAGTATTCCCCTATGGAGTCGATACCGTCTATACCGTAGACGATCCTCGCCTCTACCCCTACACCTCGTTGCCACATACCTCGGTATTGGTAAATTTATTCAAAGAACAGAAACCTCAGGTTTGCCTGATGGGAGCCACCAGTATCGGTCGCGACCTCGGTCCGCGGGTTTCCTCTTCGCTGCACAGCGGACTCACGGCCGACTGCACCGCGTTGGAAATAGGTCCCCACGAGGACAAAAAGAACAATAAGACATACGAAAATCTGTTGTATCAGATTCGTCCCGCTTTCGGAGGCAACATCGTAGCGACGATCGTTAACCCCGAATGCCGTCCTCAAATGGCGACGGTTCGCGAAGGCGTGATGAAAAAAGAAATTTACGATCCCGCTTACAAAGGAGAAGTTGTTAAACTGGATCCGAAAAAATACGTTTCCGACACCGACTTTGTGGTAGAAGTCATCGATCGCCAGATGGAAAAATCCAAAGCCAACGTCAAAGGCGCATCCATCATCGTAGCCGGCGGTTACGGTATGGGATCGAAAGAAAACTTCGACATGCTGTTCGACTTGGCGGCTACATTGGGAGCCGAGGTAGGAGCTTCCCGCGCTGCGGTCGACGCCGGATACATCGAGCACGAACGTCAAATCGGACAAACCGGTGTCACGGTTCGCCCCAAGCTCTATATCGCCTGCGGTATCTCTGGACAGATACAACACATCGCCGGTATGCAAGACAGCTCCATCATCATCTCTATCAACAGCGATCCTAACGCACCTATCAATACGATAGCCGACTATGTGATCACGGGTACGGTCGAAGAAGTAATTCCGAAGCTGATCAAATATTATAAGAAAAACTCCAAATAAAACATATTTTCGATTCTGTCGATAAGACAAAGTCTTGTGACAAATCAAAGATAGAGAGTTAAATTATAATACAATAAATAATACAGAACAATGGCTAATTTTTATTTAGATAACAGTGATCTCAAACATCACTTGAACCACCCGCTCATGAAGAAGCTGGTGGCTTTACGGGAACGGAATTACTCCGATGCCGAAAAATACGACTATGCGCCCTTCAATTTCGAAGACGCCATGGATAGTTATGAAAAAGTGCTCGAAATAGCAGGCGAGATAAGCGGCGAAATCGTTGCAGCCAATGCCGAAGACGTAGACCACGAAGGTCCGCACGTTGTCGACGGACATGTCGTATATGCCAAAGGCACGCAAAAAAACCTCGACGCTCTGGTAAAAGCCGGATTGATGGGTATCTCTATCCCCCGTCGCTACAACGGGCTCAACTTCTCGTTGGTTCCCTACATCATGGCTGCCGACATGGTAAGCCGCGCCGATGCCGGATTCGTAAACATCTGGGGATTGCAAGACTGCGCCGAAACCATTTACGAATTTGCCAATGAAGAACAAAAGCAAAAATACCTGCCGCGCGTTTGTGCCGGCGAAACTATGGCGATGGACCTCACCGAACCCGATGCCGGTTCCGACTTGCAAGCCGTCATGCTCAAAGCCACATACAGCGAGGCCGACGGCTGCTGGTATCTCAACGGAGTGAAACGGTTCATCACCAACGGTGACGGACACATTGCACTCGTGCTGGCCCGTTCCGAAGAAGGAACCAAAGACGGACGCGGACTCTCCATGTTCATCTACGACCGCAACGACGGCGGTGTAACCGTTCGCCGTATCGAAAACAAAATGGGTATCAAAGGGTCTCCCACCTGCGAATTGGTGTTCAAAAATGCCAAAGCCGAACTCTGCGGAAGCCGCAAATTGGGTCTTATCAAATACGTCATGGCATTGATGAACGGAGCCCGTCTTGGTATCGCCGCACAATCTGTCGGCGTTTCCGAAGCGGCATACCGTGAAGCCATTGCCTATGCACGCGACCGCAAACAATTCGGGCAAGCCATCATCGAGTTCCCCGCCGTTTTCGAAATGATCTCTTTGATGAAAGCCAAACTCGACGCTTCACGCTCGCTGCTTTACGAAACGACACGATTCGTAGACATGTACAAAGCATACGAAGACATTGCCAAAGAACGCTCGCTCGAACCCGAAGAACGTGCCGAAATGAAAGCCTACCAAAAACTGGCCGACGCATTCACCCCTATGGCGAAAGGCATGTCCAGCGAATTCTGCAATCAAAACGCCTATGACTGCGTGCAAGTACACGGAGGGTCCGGTTTCATGAAAGACTACGCTTGCGAACGCATCTACCGCGATGCCCGCATCACTTCTATCTACGAAGGAACCACCCAGTTGCAAGTCGTGGCAGCTATTCGCCACGTCACCACCGGCACATATCTGCATCAGATCGAAGCATACGAAGCTGCTGAAATCGCGCCCGAACTGGAACCTCTGCGCGACCGCCTCAAAGCTATGAAAGCCGCCTACGTAAAAGCTGTCGAAACCGTCACTGCAACGAAAGACAACGAATACATCGACTTCCAAGCACGCCGCATGGTCGAAATGGCCGGCCATGTCATCATGGGCCACCTCCTGCTCAACGATGCCACTCGTAACGAATCGTTCCGGCAGTCGGCCGAAGTATACATTAACTTCGGCGAAGCAGAAGTTGCCAAACACGCCGCGTTTATCGAACGCTTCAATCCCGAAATGATAGCCGCTTATCGCAAATAAACGCAACATTTCATATCATTCGAGGAAGTATCCCATTTATCTGGGATACCTCCTTTTTTATATCGGAAATAAAGCCAAACGAAAATTCAGTATGATTCCACTTCTTCCCTGCCGTGCCCCGCTGCATTGCGGGGTGTGGCTCATAAAATCGGAGCAGAAGCGAAAGGGAAATACATCTCACCCTCCTCCCCTGTGTCCCGCAGCATGGCGGGGTGTTTTTGCGCAGCAAAATATAGGGGAGAGCCGAGGAGCATGGCGATGAGGAGAGGTCTTAAAAAGACCCTCAGTAGAGATAATAGAGGTAACCCTCCTCTCCCTCTGTGTTCCTGAAAGGAATATAGGGGGAGTGCCCGAAGGGCGAGGGGGTTAAAAAGACTAGCAAAAGCACGAGCAAAATCCCCGCCTTTATCGGTCGGTGAAGTCGTAAGAAAGACGGAGGAAAAAGGGCGAGGACTGTCCGAGCGAAGCGAGTTCCGCAGACCCCGACGGCGACCGTAGCGACGAACCCAAAAGCCCGATAACAGCGGCGGCGCTTCTTGGTTCGTTCTTCTCGCTGTTGAGAAGAATGAACAAATAAAGTGAATTAGTGTAACAAGGACTTTCTTTGGCAGAGAAAGAAAGTCCTTTGTAGCACAATCCTCCCCCTGCCGATAGAGAAAGTGTCCGAAAGACGGAGGGGTTGCAAGAATAACAAAAAGGAATAAAGATATAGTATCCTAATCTACTGAATTAGTCGTTCCCTTTTCACCACTATCTTTGAATACCTTCGACAACCAGCGCTCTTGAACAGTCTCCATCAATTCATAAAAATTAGGAACAAACAACGTACCCAATACCGTATTCATCGCCATACCGAACACGACAGCCGTACCCAAAGCTATACGACTTTCGGCTCCCGCACCTGTCGCGAACATCAGCGGAAGAACCCCGAAGATAAAAGCGAACGAAGTCATCAAGATAGGTCGCAGGCGTAACCTCCCCGCCTCCATCGCCGATTGCCGGATAGACTCGCCCTGCTTGCGGTAATCCATGGCAAACTCGATAATGAGGATAGCATTTTTGGCCGACAAAGCGATAAGCAAAATCAACCCTATCTGACTGTAAATACTGATAGACAAACTCATGACAATACACCCCAGCACCGTCCCCAATATGGCAGTGGGCAAACTCAGTATCACGGCTATCGGGTTAGTCCAACTTTCGTACTGGGCAGCCAGCACCAGAATCACGATCAATATCGCAAGTCCGAAGATAAGCCCTACCGTAGAACCGCTCTGACTCTCTTGATAAGCCTCCCCCGTCCAACTATATCCGAAATTCGTACCCAGTGTATTCCGGACCAATCGCTCCATAGCCGCCATACCCTCCGACGAACTTATCCCCGGAGCCGGTATCGCCGTGAGTGCAGCCGATGAATACATATTGTACCGGCTTACTAAATTCAGTCCCATCGTCTCCTCGACCTGTGTAAACGAAGAAAACGGAACCATGTTACCGTCCCGGTTTCGCACGCTCAGTTTCATCACATCGTCGATATGAGCCCTCGCTCCGGCCTGAGCGCCCAACTTCACCTGATAGATACGGCCGAACTCCACGAAATCATTCACATAAGCCGATCCCATATAATACGACAAAGCCGAGAAAACACTGCTGAGAGTAAGCCCCTGCATCTCCACCTTATCGCGATCTATATTCAATGCATATTGCGGGGTATTCCCTTGAAACATCGAGTTTATCTGCATCAAGGCCGGCTCGCTACCGATATTACCGATCAAAGCATTCGCTGCGGATTCCAATTCGCCCGCCCCCAAATTGCTACGATCTTCGAGTTGCATTTCGAGACCGCCCGAAACACCCAGTCCGCTGATAGCCGGCGGATTGACGGCAAACACGATAGCCTCTTGCAAAACAGATGCATCCCGGTTCAGCCGCTCCACCACATTAAACACGCTATGTTCTTTCCCCTTCCGGTCGTCCCAGGGTTTCAGCACCACGAAAAACGTTGCCGAATTGGACGAACTTCCACCCTGTAACGCCGAAAAGCCCACGATATTCAAGGCATTTTCCACTTCGGGGTACGACTGTATAATTCGATTCAAATCATCGCAAACCTTGCGGGTCCGTTCCATCGATGCGGCATTGGGCAACTGCACCGACACGATAAAATAACCTTGATCTTCCTGTGGAATAAACGAAGTCGGCCACTTGGCAAATCCATAGAAAGCAACCAAAGCCAACACGATAAAAGCCGACAACGACACCAAAGGTTTACGCAACATCGAGCCGATAACTTTCACATATCCGTTCAAAGTCGCTCCATATCCCTTATTAAACCACTTGTACAAGAAAAACGAAGGTTCGCGGGTCGGTTGGAGAAACAATGCGCACAAAGCCGGAGTAAACGTCAGCGAATTGAACCCGCTGAATACGGTAGCGACAGCGATCGTCAAAGCGAATTGTTTATACAGTTCTCCTGTGATACCACCGATAAAAGCTGTCGGGATAAACACGGCCAATAACACCAATACCACGCCGATAACCGGACTCGTAATCTCCTCCATAGCCTTCTCGACCGCCTCCTTGCGACTATACTTTCCCGTATCGATAAGCCGGGTCGAATTTTCGACCACTACGATCGCATCGTCCACCACGATAGCTATCGCCAAAACAAGGCCGAAAAGAGTAAGCGTATTGATAGAAAATCCCATCAACTTCATCACGGCAAATGTTGCGATAAGCGAAACCGGTATGGTCAGAGAAGGAATAATCATCGCCCTGAAATTTTGTAAGAAAATAAGAATGACCAGCATCACGATAAGAGAGGTCTCCACAAACGTAACCAATACCTCATCGATAGATGCACTCACGAATTGAGTCGTATCGAGCACCACCTTATATCGCACATCGTTCGGGAAATAACGGCTCAAATCCATCATCTTCGCTTTCACGGCTTTCGCCACATCGAGAGAATTAGACCCCGGCAACTGATAAATGGCGATAGCCGCCGTTTCCTTACCGTTAATAGTCGATGTCGTATGGTAAGTCGCACTTCCCAAATCTATGGTAGCGATGTCGCGCAACCTCAGATATTCCCCGCCGGGCAACGACTTGATGATGATCCGTCCGAACTCCTCCGGCGTAGAAAGGCGGCCTTTCGAAACCAATGTAAACTGGAAAGCCTCGTCCGTATCCGTAGGAGGTTGTCCCACACTACCGGCCGACACCTCCATATTTTGTGCCTGAATAGCCGAATAGACATCGGCCGGCGTAAGGCTCCGTATACGCATCAACTCCGGGTCGAGCCAGATACGCATGCTGTAATTATCGGCGCCGAACACCGTCACACCGCCTACTCCCGGCAAACGGGACAACTCGTCGGTAATGTTCAACTTGGCATAATTCGACAGATATAAACTGTTATACAATGGATTATCCGATTCCAACGCCAAGAACATGACGATGTTGGTAGACTGCTTCTTCGTGATAATTCCCTGTTGTATGACAGCCTCCGGTAAATTTCCCTGCGCTATGTTCACCCGGTTCTGTACCAACACGGTCGCCATATCTATATCGGTTCCCACCTCGAAAGTAACGGTCAGCGTATATTGCCCCGACGACGAAGACGAAGAACTCATATAAATCATTCCGTCCACACCGTTCACCTGCTCCTCGATAGGTACACCTACCGTTTTCGCCACCGTCTCGGCACTCGCCCCGGGATATACAGCGGTCACCTGTACCGTAGGAGGTGTTATATCGGGAAACTGGGCGACCGGGAGCGTATAGATGGTAACCAATCCCACCAGCACCATAACAATGGCGATGACCGTAGCGAAAATAGGCCTGTTAATAAAAAATTTCGAAATCATACCCATTCATTTTTAGGAACCATTAATTCTTTTCCAAAACCGGACGAACCGGCATGCCCGCTCTCACTTTCAACAAAGCCTTCGTAACATAACGATCGGTAGGTGAAATCCCCTTGTCGATCACTCTCAAAGTATCGTTAACCAACTGTCCCGTCTCCACAGGGCGATATTCCACCACATTAGAATCGTTCACCACATACATATACTTGCCAAGTTGATCCGTGGCAATAGAAGCATCCCTCACCAATATCGCATGCTCGCGGCTACCATACGGCAACCGGATAGAAATATACAAACCACTCTTCAACTCACCGGCAGGATTATCCACCTCGGCCCGTATCGAAAGCGTTCCCGTCGACAAGTCCACATTCGGCGACAAATAATCGAGTCTGCCGTAATAACTGCGGCTGGTAGGCTCCTGAAAAAGAATCTCCACACGATCGCTCGGTACGGAATGTTTACCTTTACTCTGGTTCAGCAACATTTTCAAATATTGATTATCCTCGATATTGAAATAGGCATACATTTTCTTATCCTGATAAATAGTCGCCAACTTCGTCGATTGCAAAGACCCGCTGATATAATTACCCACATCGTATAAATTGCGTGATATCCGGCCCTCGAACGGGGCTTTCACATAACAATACCCCAACTGTATGCGAGCCGTCGACAACGCAGCCTCGGCATTCCGAACAGAGGCCCTACTTTGTTCCAATTTCGACTCCGCCTGTATCAAATCGATCGTACTGATGGCATCGCTTTGCGCCGCCTCTTTCATTCGGGTGTAATTATTCTCTGCATAATCATACTGTGCCTGAGCCGTTTTCAACGCTGCCTCGGCCTGTTCCACTGCATCCTCGTATTGCGAAGGTTCGATAACGAAAAGCAACTGTCCCTTCTTTACGATCTCACCCGGTGTATAGGCCACCTGTTGCAGATATCCGTTCACACGAGCTACCAGATCGACGGTTTGTAACGAAGTAAGGTAACCCGGATAACTCTTTATCAAAACCACCGAATCGACCGCCGGATAAGCCACCGATATTTCGGGCAGCCGAACATCGTCACTTTGCTTCTCCCCCTTTTTCGATTGGCAGGAAAAAAGCGAAAACAATACAGCCACAGCCACTATCGGCATATAAGAAAACAAACGTCTCATAAAATATGAATTTTAATTTTAGGGTTGACTCGAATCTATCCAACCGCCACCCAGCGATTGATATAAAAGAATAAGTGCATTGATGGCGTTTCCCTGCGCCGACACATAAGAATTTTGATACGAAAGCAATGAGCGCTGCGCATCGAGTACATTTTGGAACCCCGACAAGCCTCGCTTATACAAGTCGAGCGAGAGCGACAACGTCTTTTCACCCTCGGCCACCAGCTCTTTCAACATCGAAATTTGTTTGACGATATGCGTATAACTGTTCATGGCATTCTCCACCTCTTGGACAGCCGTCAACACGGTTTGGTTATACTGCTCTATGCCGCTATCGAGCTGAGCCCTCGCCGATGCCAAAGCCTGTATGCGCTGTGTCCCTTGAAACAAAGGCCACGAGACCGTAGGAGCCAACTGATAGGTCATACTCCTCTTATTGAAAAAATGGTCCATATCTCTGGAAGCGAATCCGATACTACCGTTCAAATACAATTTCGGCATAAAATCAGACTTGGCTGCACCTACCGAAGCCGCATACGATGCTACCGTCCGTTCGGCCTGCCTCACATCAGGACGGCGGCGGAGCAAATTCATGGGAATACCTATACCCACTAACCTCTGATAATCGGGCAACGGCTTTGTCGTCCGAAGCATCGGACGCAACTCATCGGGATACTTCCCCAACAAAATAGCGATAATATTGATCTGTTTCTCTATACCCGCTTCAAGAGACGGCAAAGAAGCCTTTGTATTGAAATAAACCGTCTTGGCTTGCGAAACGTCGAGTTGCGATGCCAATCCGGTCTCGTACCTCACCTCCGTAATATGCAGGATACTTCGTTGCGATTGGATATTGCTCTCGGCCACGATATACTGTTGCTGATACGTGCGCAATGTCATATAAGCAGTCGCCACTTGGGCACACAGAGACACCATCGTCCCGTTATATTCGTCCCGGGAAGCACGGAACAACTCTTTCTTCGCTTTGGCCCTCTGACGTATCGAACCGAACAAATCGATTTCCCAACTCACCGACAAATCACCCGAAGCATATTGGGAGTAAGTGTTATCGGCAGCCTCTCGCCCCAGATAACCGCTATTACGGGTCTTCGTCCAACCGGCCGAAAAATTCACCGACGGATAGAAACCGCTCTGTTCCATACGCCAAGCCGCTCTGGCCATACGTATGCGATCAGCGGCCGCCAACAAATTATGGTTACTGTCCACCGCCTCTTGAATCAACGTGTCGAGACAAGCATCGTTAAATTCGCTCCACCATAAATCCTCAGGAGGCAACTGCTGCGAAAACAATGTATCGGGAGTCCACGCCTTCGGTATGTCGTCAGACAAATAACGAGTAGCCGGTTGCTGGGCATAAACAGCCCCTCCGCAAAGAAGAATCAATACCGACACAGCAAGCCGACTTCGAATAAAAAAAACTTTACACATAACGTTAAACAGCTTCTTAATTGATTTATATCGTTCAATCGAAATAAATTTTCGAGACAACGCCTTTTTCGATAATAAATTATAACGGTCGTAATTCGAAATAGTTTACAAAAATCCAAACTCCTTCCGCCTTTATCGAACCTCTCCCACCTGTGAGAGAATGCGAAAAAACGCTTATCGAGTCACACCATAGAAAATCAACCCCCTCAAAGATTCAGTTCCGAATTTTCCTTCCTACGAAACAATTCGCTATCTTTATCAAAAAAAATCGAATGATGACAAATAATAAATACACCCGTTTGGTAAAACTTCAAAAAGCATTCTTCAACGAACACATCACACGAGAAATTCCATTCCGGCTATGTGCTCTCGACCGCTTGGCCGAAGCTCTCGTTAGCCGGGAAAAACAACTCGGTGAAGCCCTGCATGCCGACTTGGGAAAATCTGCATTCGAAAGCTATGCCACCGAAATCGGATTCCTACTTCACGAAATACGGACGACCAAAAATCACTTGCAAAGCTGGGCTCGCGACCGACGTCGTCCTACCCCCCTCTTTCTCTTCGGCTCGAAAAGTCGCATTCACTACGAGCCCTACGGTTGTACACTCATCATTGCCCCGTGGAATTACCCGCTGCAATTAGCTTTATCCCCCCTTATCGGAGCCATAGCGGCCGGTAACTGTGCCATCGTCAAACCATCGGGCGAAGCACCCCGTACGGCTGCCGCTCTGCAAGAACTTATCGACGAATGTTTCGAGGAAGAATACATCGCCGTTACCGATGCCAATCGGGAAACCACCGAGTTACTCCTGCAAGAACGGTTCGATTACATCTTCTACACAGGAGGTGTCGAATACGGGCGTCACGTCATGCAAGCCGCATCTCGTCACCTCACCCCCGTCACACTCGAACTAGGAGGAAAAAGTCCCTGTATCGTCGATGACGATGCCGATTTGAAAGCCGCCGCACGCCGCATCGCATGGGGCAAGTTCCTCAACTGCGGACAAACCTGCGTAGCCCCCGACTACCTCATGGTACATCGCAAAGTCCAAGACAAACTCACAGAACATATCTGTGACGAAATCACCCGTCAATACGGCGAAAATCCACAACAAAGCCCCGATTATCCCCGTATCGTCAATGCTCGGCATTTCGACCGCCTGTCGGCACTCCTCTCGCACGGCACGATACTTTGCGGAGGCACAAGCGATCCTGCCGACCGATACATGGCCCCCACGCTGCTCACCGACATACCCCCGCAATCCCCCCTGCTCACCGACGAAATCTTCGGACCCATACTCCCCGTACTCCCGTTCGACGACATCGACGACTGTGTCGAATACGTCAACGACCGGGAAAAGCCCCTCGCCCTCTACTACTTTACCCGCAGCAAAAAACGGGCACGCTACATGATACAACATACCACATCGGGCGGAGCCTGTATCAACGACACCATCGTACAAACTGCCAACGGAAACCTCCCCTTCGGAGGAATCGGGAACAGTGGAATAGGAGCCTACCACGGCCGCGAAAGTTTCGAGACATTCAGTCATCGCCGTAGCATCGTCGACTCCTCCCTGTACCTCTATCCCAATTTCAAATTCCCGCCATATGCCGATAAACTCAAATGGCTTAAACGATTGATGAAATAACCCTCATATCCCGAAAAAGAAAAACGCAATCTCTCCTCCCATTGTGTCGCATTTCACCGAAATTAAAGCAAAAAGAAAATACATCTCCCCCTCTCTCCCCTGTGTTTTGCACAGCAAAATATAGGGGAGGTGTCCAAAGGACGGAGGGGTTAATAAAAAAAGTACATGGATAACTAAGACAGCCCTTCTGGGTTCGTTCTTCTCGCTGTTGAGAAAAATAAACGAATAGAAAGTATAATCATGCCATAATTCCACTATCCCCCTATCCTACCTTCGCAAAAAAATCAAACGAGCGATGATAGATACAAGATTCGAAACAA